>Ga0209292_1000764_pt1 | contig 41164 bp, 40 predicted proteins | sample GOMGulsemesocosm_2_FD_184634 | JGI IMG/M metagenome (GOLD analysis project Ga0209292, IMG submission 184634) | Methane-oxidizing microbial communities from mesocosms in the Gulf of Mexico - GOM9C Gulf of Mexico (SPAdes) (version 2) | ecosystem: Environmental > Aquatic > Marine > Cold seeps...
CATGAGAAAGCCCCCGACAAAATTCTTAGATTTAGGGGTGCCAGCAAAATGTAACCGCCCCTTAATCAGCCTTCGCAAACTTTGCGATTTATTTATTGTTGAACGATACAACAATAAATTCAAGTATTAATTCTCCCTAATGGGTTTTCTAATACACCTTCAGCAATACCTTTTTATGAATAACCATAAAGAGCTAAAACAAAATATAATACCTATTTAACAGGTAGTTACACAAAATATTATAGTTACAACTTATAATCTAATCGTTGAATTATTGAATAAGCTTATTCGCTTTTGATTTTAAAACAGCGCTTAAATCTTATTCTAAAGTGCCAATATAGATTTTTATTATACAACCATACAATAAAAAAACACTATTTTGAGTCAAGCGATCCCTTTGAGGAAAGAGAACGTTTATCGTTTTTTGAGGGGAGCTTGAAGCAGGTCTACTACGCAGGTATAGGAACCGTTAAGCTTACTTTGAAGGTATTAAGCCCTTCTACAAGATAAGGAGGGATAACCGTTGAAGTTACGGCAATAGAAAATACATCAGATCTGGCGCGGGGGATTGCTGCCCCTTTAATGGCAAGACAGGTTTCTATAAATAAGGAGAATATTGTGTTGACGGGTTCGCCCTGTATTGCGAGCGCTACTGCTTAATCTTTAGGGGAAGTTCTTACACGCTCTATAATGCGTACCGCAACTCTAATCGCAGCTAGCGCAGTGATTTTCGTTTACTCGGTAGAAAACCAAATCCTTTGTGATACGCCGCGCCGTTTCAACATCAATTTTCTTGGGGTCATGCGCAAAACGCAGGTATAAACCGTACATCGTCGCCATAATCCCTTCGACAACATCGTCCACATCTTCGGCAGGAATCAACTCCTTCACTGCAATTGTTAATTCCTTCGCGATATACCGGTCACAGGCATGTTGAATTTTGGCAAATTCCTCGGATACGGGTACCCGCGCCCAAAACCACAACCAGGCCGACACCGCTTCAGGAGTACACTGCGAAGGCGCCAGGTTTCCATCAATAACAGCATTAATTCGATCTGTCGGCGTCTCTGCGACTGATGTTCCGAGCGTTACCTCACCAATAAACGAACTGGCCAGCTCCCGCATTGTATGTTCCAGAAGCTTTTTCTTACTCTGGAAATAATGATTAATAATGCTCGTTGAAAGGCCTGCTTTAGCACTGATTTCCGCTAGCGTGGGATCACTCAGCTTGGACTCATGGATAATCGAGATTGTTGCCGCGATTAGTTCTTTTCTTCTAATCGGTCCAACGCCTACCTTTGGCATACAAATTTCCCATGAGACTGAATAAAAATCTCAACATAGCGTCAACGCTAGTTAAGTTTGATGAATAAAATCGGTTAGATCTGCCAACCCCCAATCAAGAAGGTTCGGTTCAGGCAAACTCCAGGCTTTTATTCAGGTATGCCTAATGTCTGATGGCATATTGACAAGCCCTCAACCCGACCCAAGAACAATATTATGACAGTTAAAAGAAAAAAATTTCATTCTTCACTGACCGATTACCTTGGCATGAAGAAAACGCACTTAGCAAAAGTGCGCGCATCATAAAGGCGAGAGGCAATGAAATACAAGAATAGTCTTTTGCAAAATCAAATATCACCCTTTGTGAAAAAGTGAGGATTACAATTCAACCTGCCTCTCTTTATTTCAATAAGCGGAGGCAAATAATAGTAGTTCCTAATTAGGGGAGTACCATAGATAGCTACTGCCAAGCTGACAAGAATCACCCACTTTCCCCATACTAAGTTACTATCTACCAAAAGACCTACACAAGAATAAAAGGTTATTACGATGCCTAAGTTATATGAAAAGAGTGTATTTAGTTCATTACATATCGATGTTGCTCGCAACGCGACAGATGACTTCAATCTTTTCCATGATAAAAAGAAATGGCAGCAAATTTATAAAAACCCCTTCAACGGCCCTATCGTTCTCGGATTCCAATTAGAGTCGTTACTTGAAGGTGCCATCCGTGAATACCGTCTCAGCAACCAAGAAGATGCCTTGGTGAATGAAAAAGACCTTCAATACAGTAACTACCAGTTTTCGTTTGCTAACCCGGTAAAGGCCGACGAATTAATTACGATAAAAATCAACAAGAGCCAATTTAATGATGATCCGCTGAATCCCGTCTTGAGCAATCGCGTTAGCCTGAAGGCTGGGGGGAAATTATGCGCGATGGGCTACAAAAAGGAATCCCGGATACCTTTGTTTTTACCCAACCCCAATTTATTCCCACTTAACGATCTACTGGGCTCAACTGATAGAGAATTTTTAGCAGGCACCGATTTTTTCATTAAACGAAAATTTATGACCACCAGCAATGCTAAAAACTTCCTTTCTGCGTCACTGGTCGAGCAATCTGATTTTTTCGATGAAGTAGAAGGCAAAGTGAACTTTCCAGAGATATTCCCTTGCGCGTTAATATCCTGCGCTTTGTTGGAAAAAGCCATCAGAGAATCATTAGACTTTAAACGTAATCCGATGGTCTATCGATCACATAAGATCAGCATTGATCGCTGGCAATTAGAAAAGTTAAGAAGTAATGACAGCTTACATATCCTGGTAAAATTAACGCAGACAAATGACAACGAAAACACACCGGCAGAACAACAAACCTACGAGTGCTATGGCGTTGTAAATCACGAACATCTACTTTTTAGAGCACTGATATCACTCGTTCCTTTAAACGCCTGACTGAATTAAAGGAAAGAATTAAAGGGGTCGTAACGATTATTAAATAGTCCATCTACCCCTTTGTTTCACCGGTGAGGGAAAGGAGTCGTACTTATGCCTTAATCGTTGCAGACAACGACTCTACATTAGCTGCAAAGCACTGCGCTTATACTAATTCAGTCTTTGTACGTCCAAAGTCTACACCTTGTAACGACGAACCAAATTATTGAGGGGATAATTAAAGCTGCTGGCATTGTTAAAGTTTCAATGCTCTGCGTGCCTAGTATTTCTATGATCCAAGCTATACATCCAGCTACTAGTCCCATGGACATAATCGAATGAAGTTTGAGCTTTTCAATGAGCTCTTCTTGGTAACCAGAAACATGTTTTTTTTAACGGACTACAATAGGATTTCCGCAGTTATAACAGTTAGATGAGTTATCTGATACAGAGCGATTACATTCACTACAATTAACTAACCCCATGTAATCCCCCTTATCGGAATAATTGATTTACTCACTACCCATACAAAGGCAGTGGCTTATTCCCACGGAGTTTCCCTGTTTTCATGCTATTTTTTTGCTGTTCATCCTTGGTGATTTTCCGCTACCGAATTTGCCAAACTCATGCTATGGATACCCTGCCTGCATCAATCCAGCATAGACCTTATTCGCTGAAATCTATAACTAACCAATCAAAAGATGATCCATGTCAAACTCCTTGATTCCGCGGAGTTGCATTGAATAGAGCGATACTTGCGATCCTCAATGCTGTTATTAATGGCTAATTGTTTCGCTACTTAATATAAAATTGAGGGCTAAATCCCCCCATTTTATATCCATCAATCAGACAGAAGCTGGCCATACAAATTCAGGACGAAGCCCTTCGTAGACAAGTCGGCCATCGTTAGGCTTGGCGACGCCCGTCGCAGGGTCGTAGAAGGCATGATAGGTTGCAGGTAGATTCCCTGCATCATAGCCCATCAGGTTTGGAACGATAACGCGGATGCGTCGCTCTTTATCATCAAGCATTATCGGCGTACCACAGGTGGAACAGGTGCACAGATCTAATGGTCCGCCCGGGTTGCTCGCATTGAACGGCTGACGATTCAGCCCGTCAAGATTATCGACTACCAGATCACTATAGTTAAAAAATACAACATGGGTCGTGTCCTGACCGGTAACACTTTTACAGACAGAGCAGTGGCAGGTGTGATTGTCGATGGGGTCGTTATTTGAATGGGTGTGAACATGATCGCACCCACCCTCGTATTTGTTTGTCATGATGCATCCCTCCATGAGAGACGAGGTTGCAGATCACTCAAATTGAATGCTCTTAACAACCTTATCTAGGTAGATTTTGAAATCAGGTGCAGCTACCCTAACGGTAATTCTTCAAGCTTACTCTTCAGCTGCTTTTGCAGTACTGGGTCATCACCGTCGAGCATTTCCCCTTCCTGAATTTCCCGTTCGTTGGAAAAGGTGAACTCAAAATCCTGATGGTTTTTCGCCTCTTCAAAGTGCTCAAGCGCCTGCTCACCGCTAAAATGGGCATTGATATTCCAGTCTCTAATATAGACTGTTTCACCCTCGAAACGGGAGACAACAATGCCTTCACTAAAGGCTGGCGGGCTACCAACGCACTCATCTTCAAAGCTGCTCAGCAGTGAAGCGGTTCCAACACCGTAACTGCCGATAGAGAGAATGGAGCCTTGCATGATTGCACCTCCTTTCATGTTGTTGCGAGTTTACACTGCTGTTTAATCAACACGTAATGACTGCGTTCAGTGTCGGATTAATAACAACAGGCCAGTTCCCTAATTACTCCTACCGGGAATAATTAAGGATAGAAAACTACTCAGCACATCTATGGGTACTTTCCTGCAAGAGGGGGCGTAACGGTTATTAAATATTCAATCCGCCCGCCCTGATCTGTCGTTTAAAAGTCGCGCTTACTTTTATTGTCATCCTCATCATACGCCTGTGCCATTCTGTCCTTCTCGGGATCAATCATGCGTTCCTCATCCCACTTATTTTCGCGGCGAATCTGTGGAAGAACAAACATCGGCAGCACCACAAAGAATACAAACAGGATTAACAGAGCCATCGCCATGCCTTCGCTCATCAGAAATCCTCCTGCCATCAAACAGCATAATGTACCGGTACCTCATTAGTAAGACGCTAAATTCGATAACATAATTCCAGCATTTCGAGACATATCAAGAACGATTTTTAAACCCGTTTCTTTTACTAAACCTGACAAATTAAAGGGGCGCAACGATGATTAATATCCTTACGCCCCTTTCCCTATCAAGGTTTAAACCCTGCAACTCGTCGTTTCAGGGCGTTATCGTCCAGCCGTTTATTTTCCGGCTTGTAGCGTAGCGCCACAAACAGTGCGGTGATATCCCTAACAGCATTCGCGAGATCAGGCCGAGCTTCCGCAACCCGCTCAGCGTACGCTGTGGGCGACTCCCCGGCTGATCGAGGCAAGCCAGCCTTAGCAAGTTTGTCAGTAAAGCGACGGTAATAACGCACTGTAGGAGGCCCCTTTATGCTTTTCATTGACCAGCCCCAACGCAGCAAGATTAACGCCAAATACAAGCCTATTGTGCCAAGCATAAATAAGCCGATGCGTAAGGCATCAGTCCCACCAAGCAAGCGCGATAACACCAGTGATTGAAGGTCGGCATCATAACCAAGCACAAACCGATTCCAACCATAGTCAATACGATCCATTTGCAAGCGCGCCCAATTCAACAAACGAACCGACTTAAAGTTCACCAGTGCTAATGGATTATCGGCACCTGATAGATTATCGATCGATGCCTCAATGCGTTCCGGTGCGACTGCTGCCGTGGGGTCAACACGCACCCAGCCCTGCCCTTCAATCCACACTTCAGCCCAAGCGTGTGCATCAAATTGATGAACCAGCAGGTAATTTTCGTAGGGGTTCACTTCGCCACCTTGATAACCTGCGACAACTCGAGCTGGCACGCCCGCGGCGCGCATAAACACCACAAAGCTACTGGCAAAGTGCTCACAAAAGCCGGTGTTGGTGTTGAACAAAAACTCATCCACCGTATGTCGCCCTAACGCAGGCGGTTCAAGGCTGTAATAAAAACCTTGATTAATAACGTTCAAAAAACGATCAATCAAGTCCTGTGTATTTGGAGTTTCAGCGAGCCACTGCCGCGCCAATGCAATGGTTTGTGGATTAAAGCCCGCAGGCAACTGCGTTTCATTAAGGTATCGCCAATCTGCCAATTCTAGTTCTGCTTTGTAATCCAGGTAGGATGTTACCTGGTACTGGCTACGCTTATTGATAGGCTTCTGTTGCAACACGCGGTAGTCACGGGTAAAGCCAACATTCTGCTTTTCAATGGCAGCAACCGGTAATGCAAAAAGGTACATTTGCTGCGTTGGCTCGATCGTTATTTCATAACGTAGCGGCGCCCCCTGTTTAATGATTTGCTGCTCCCAGCTTGCTGTTGCCTGCCCGTGCCAACGCACGGCACTATCACCATGGGTTGTATAATCATTGATCCTGGCCTGCGTCCAGCGGCGTCCATCAAAACGGGAAAAAACCATACCGCGCCAATAAAGCTGTTTGGCTGAAGGTATTTCATTTTCAAAGCTAGCACGAAAAGCCAACTCGCCAGAGCGTCCTAGTTTGGTGAAGTCTCCCGGCGACATGGAATCACTGACACCGGTTTTAGCACTAGCACTCGGGTTGGGCACCGACCACAGCGAGCCAATACGCGGCATGACCAAAAACAGAATCAAGGCCAGTGGTAACGCTTGTAGAATTAACTTGCCACTCATGCGCAAACTACGCAGTGGCCAGCGATGCTCCGTTGACTGATTCAACCCCAGCAACGCCGTCACCGTGACCAGCAACACAGCGAGGCCATAGAGCGCGACCAATATCGATTGATCGAGCAGGAACAACGTGCCTGTCACCACAAATTGCAGATAGACCACCACCAATACATCGCGCTTGCTGTGGGTTTCGAGCAGTTTCAACGTGAGTGCCGTAATCAACAACGCGAGCATGGACTCAAGCCCCGCCCACTGCTGATAGCCCAGAAAGACCCCAATGAAGCCCATAGCCACCAAGATGTAGCGCACATAAGCGGGCGGAAAAGACCAGATACCACGAAACACCTGCACCCGCCAAATCAGCGAAACTGTTGCTGCGGCCCAAATGCCGAGAGGTAAGTGCAGCAGCAAATGTGGAATTAGGCTCAGGGTATAACCGAGCAACAGCCAGCCCAAACTATTACGAGGAATCTGGTAAGCCGGAATCATGATGAGCTGTCCTGCAGTTGCCATTCAAACAATGCCAACGTCTTCAGCACGCGTTGGCGATGCAATGGACCACGTTCAGGCGGTAATTCATGACCCGGTAAACGCAGACCATACAGTTCATCATTCTGCTCAGATAAGATCGCCCAATAACATAACCGGGACAATCGCGCTTCACGCTCCAAACCTTCCAGAAAATCCCAATCAAGCCAAATACGATGATCAAGCGTGGCGGCGTAATCCTTTAAATGTAAACCACTTCCGCGTGCATACTGTTTCCAGGCAACCTGCCGCAATGATGCGCCGGGGTGATAATTCTTAAAACCGGCAAAATCTTCATTACCAGCGCGTGATGACAATTCCCCATCACCACTCTCTGAGCCGCTCGCCGGTGGTGCAAGTCCTCCCGCTACCGGCTTGGGATACACCAACGTCTCGCAATCCACTTTTAATGAAACCCAGGCGCGCAACAGCCCCAGTGGATAATAGCTTTCAATAATCAAACGCCCAGGCTTGAACCAACCACGCTGCTGTGTCGGTACAAAAACCTTTAAACGTTGCGATTGCCCATTCAATAAACTCACCACCACCGGGGCAGCCTCACCCCAGCGAAACACCATGTTTTCACAGGGTCGGCCATCGAGCCTTTCTACCTGTAATTCAAAACACGCATCTTCACCGGCAAAACAGGGTTCATTTTTTAAAACGCGGACCTTTAATCCCGTAAAGTTGGCAAAGGTATGCAGAATAGAAACAACAAACAGGCTAATCAGCAGAAATGCCAAGCCCATGACCAGGTTATTCTCGTAATTGGTCGCCACCAGCCACAACAAAAGCACCACAACTAAAAAGCTCCAGCCAGCACGGCCAGGAAAAATACCGATATTTTTACGGGTTAAGGTAACTGTTTCACCGACGGGAAAAGACCAATTCAGAGCATTATCAACGTACGCTCGAATCGCTCTTCCGAGTCCCTTAAAAGGCGCTGTTATGAGCGGCACAGAACGCCCCTATCCTACAACATCAACCACATTAAGGACGCGCTCAACCAATGCTTGGCCACTGGCATCGCCATAGTCGACAGCATCCCGTACCCGGTGGTTTAAAACCGGCGGCATCACCCGTTGTACATCCTCCGGCAACACATGTTGGCGACCATCAACAAACGCCCAGGTTTTTGCGCAACGCACCAAAGCCAATGCACCACGGGGCGAAACGCCATAGGCAAACTCGGCGTGTGTGCGCGTGTACTCAACAACTGATTGTACATAATCCAACACCGCATCAGAGATGTGTACCTGCTGCGCCGCCGTCTGAATTTGCTTGAGCGTCTCAAGCGTCAGACAGGGTTGAATATCGGCAATTTTGTCACGTGGATTAAGCCCCATAAAAAGCTCACGTTCTGCTTCCCGATTTGGGTAGCCCAACGAAATACGCATCAAAAAGCGATCTAATTGAGATTCTGGTAGCGGAAAAGTACCCGCTTGAGCCACGGGATTTTGCGTTGCGATAACAAAGAAAGGCTCATCAAGTTTGTGCGTCGTCCCCTCGATCGTAACTTGCTTCTCTTCCATCGCCTCCAACAGCGCGCTCTGGGTTTTTGGTGTGGTGCGGTTAATTTCATCGGCCAACAATAATTGCGTAAACACAGGGCCTTTGTGGAATTCAAACTGGCCACTGTGCTTATCGAAGATAGACACACCAAGAATGTCTGCGGGTAACATATCGCTGGTGAATTGAATCCGGTTGTACTCCAGGCCCAGCACCTTTCCCAACGCATGTGACAGCGTTGTTTTACCCATGCCAGGTAAATCCTGAATCAACAGATGGCCCTGACTAAACAGACACGTCAGAGCCAATTTGATTTCCTGTTCCTTACCCAGCAACACAGTACTGACTTCAGAAATAATTTGATTGATTAGTTTATTCATACCGAGAAAGTATAGTTAACCCAAACCAACGGATATCAATTTATTTGAAGTAAATTTTATTTTGCTGTCAGGCCCTGAAGATTAGAGACTAATAACTGGATTCAAGGTGACTCAGCGTCGCCTTCCTAGACCTTTACCATAAGTATTCCTACCAAGCTATTGTCGTCAATCCACGAACCAAACGTACACACCACTGATTTTTTATCAATTGATCTCGCTCATGTGAAAACTAAAAAGAAAGCATAAAATCCCGTAATTCGATTTGAGTTAGGGTAAGCCCCTAATCCATGGTTTTTAATCGCAGAAGTGGGTGTATTTAATGAAATTGGTGTGTCCAGCAGGAAATTACCCGATGTTAAAGGCGGCCGTTGATAACGGTGCAGATGCTGTTTATATCGGTTTTAAAGATGATACCAATGCCCGACATTTTGCCGGCTTGAATTTCAATGATGGTACGGCGCAAAAAGCCGTTAAATACGCCCATGACCGCGGCGCTAAGGTTTACGTTGCCATTAATACCTACCCGCAGCCTGCGGGCTGGAAACGCTGGCAAAAAGCCGTAGATGTAGCGGCTGACATTGGCATTGATGCATTGATTATTGCTGATACCGGTGTACTGGCTTATGCCACAGAGAAACACCCTCAGCTGGATCGTCACCTGTCCGTACAGGGTTCTGCCACTAACGTTGAAGCCCTGCGTTTTTATAAGGAACAGTTTGATATTCAACGGGCCGTAATCCCTCGCGTATTGTCCATGGCGCAGGTGAAACAACTCGCCGAGAACAGCCCCGTCGAGCTGGAGGTCTTTGGTTTTGGCAGCCTGTGTGTGATGGTTGAAGGCCGCTGTCTGTTGTCGTCCTACGCGACCGGTGAATCCCCAAATACCTGCGGCGCCTGTAGCCCTGCCAAGGCAGTACGTTGGGTGGAAACCCCAACCGGTATGGAAACCCGCCTCAACGATGTGCTAATTGATCGTTTTACTGCCGACGAAAAAGCCGGTTATCCAGTAGTCTGCAAAGGTCGTTTTACGGTCGAGGGCAACACTTATCACGCGCTGGAGGAGCCAACCAGTCTTAACACCCTTGAATTGTTACCGCAGCTACAAGCGGCAGGCATCAAAGCCATTAAGATTGAAGGCCGCCAACGCAGCACAGCCTATGTCAGCAAGGTGGTCAAAGTATGGCGTGAGGCCATTGATAGCTGCTTGAACAATCCGCAAGCCTTTTCCGCCAAATCGCAATGGATGCAGGATTTAGCCAGTGTCTCTGAAGGCACGCAAACCACATTGGGCGCTTACAACCGCCCTTGGCAATAACTAATTATTTGGAGTCTGTATGCGTTTATCTTTAGGCCCGATCCTTTATTTATGGCCACGCCAAACCGTTGAAGATTTTTATCAGCAGCACATCGACAGTGCGGTTGATGTCATTTATCTGGGCGAGACCGTTTGCGCCAAACGTCGAAACCTTAAACCGGCTGAATGGATTGAGCTCGCAAAAGAGCTGGCAAAATCAGGCAAACAGATTGTGTTATCAACACTGGCGTTGATTGAAGCCGGTTCAGACCTGAGTAGCGTCAGGCAGCTGTGTAACAACGGCGAATTATTGGTCGAAGCCAATGAGATGGGCGCCGTGCAATTAATGGCTGATCAGAAGCTGCCGTTTGTCGCTGGCCCGAGCCTGAATATTTACAACGCCTACACGCTTAAGCAATTACAAAATCAGGGATTGTCTCGCTGGGTCATGCCGGTTGAATTGGACGCAGCAACACTGACTGACATTCTAAGTGATGCCGAAACGCTGGGCATTCGTGACAAGATTGAAACTGAAGTGTTCTCCTATGGCCGTATGCCTTTAGCCTATTCAGCGCGTTGTTTTACCACGCGATACCGCAATATATCCAAAGATAACTGCCAGTTTGTCTGTCAGGATTATCCGGAAGGATTGCCGATGGACAGCCAGGAAGGTGAAATCTTTTTTAACATTAATGGCATTCAAACCCAGTCCGGCCGGATCCAGCACCTATTGCCACATTGGCATCAAATGCAGGAACTCGGTGTCGACCTGATGCGTATCAGCCCACAGCCTCAACACATGGGCGAGATCATCAAACGATATAACGAAGTTATTAAGAGTGAGTCGCAAGATACTGATATTCAAAAATATCTAAGCTCACCTGCTTGCGATGGTTACTGGCGTGGCCAGTCAGGAATGGATTTTATTGCTACCAGTGAACAGCATTAACAGGCTGCTAGGACGACCATTCAATCTTAGCCAAAGCTAGGTATTTCTAGCTTTGGCTAATTAAAATCAGGCCGGTAATGCTTCCACAAAATCTGCGCTTAAGTACAGGGCGTGGTTAACGATCGTAGGCATCTCATCCATATCCACACTGTCGATCAGATTTTTAACCTCTAGACCCAACTCCGTATCACCTTCAATCGATAATCGACGCTGGAAAAATAAGGTATCAGGATCTTCACGTCGACTGGCCATCAACAACATATCCTTACTGTTACCCGCAAAGGTCGTTTCTGCACCATCAAAGCCTTTTGAAAAGCTCAGCTGATTGGCGACTTTAGTGATTGCCCAATCAAAACCCAGATCCTGGATTTGCAGACGTAAGGTTACACCCTCAAGAAAATCCAGATCGCCACAAACTAACTGTTCCTGCAGCAAACGATTACAGGCCTTTTCTGCCAGTTTCAATTGCACCAACTTGGGTAAATATTTAAACGGTCCGGGCCAGGGCAATCGCTGAATAACTGGTAAAGCGGCTAATGTTTTTGGAATTATCAGAGCAAATCGATGTGGAGTTGATACAGCCATAGCAATTGTTAACCTGAGAATTATTGAAGATCGCTTATGGTGACGAAGGTTCAAACCACTGTCGTTGATATGTATCAAGTCGTTATGACTAATTTACCGGACATCTCAGAAAATAAAAAAGGCTATCATAAATGAATAACTCATCTACAAGAGCCCTTGAGCTTACGTTCTGGTAATCACCATTGTTGCGGGAAAGCCTGATCCTCAACTATCTGAGAAACCAGTGAATCTTCTGCACTGGTTTTTGTATTTCCCCACTGATCAAAATAAAGCAATTCATGCAAAGGCGCCCTATCCAGCCAACCGGCGGTTTCCAGTTCCGGTTTTTTATAAAAATGCGACACATAACCCAAACAAAGGTACGCAATCGGCACAATTTTAGCCGGCATGCCTAAAGCCTCTTGCAGCGTCTTTTGTTTGATAATACTGACCCAGCCGACCCCAACCCCTTCGGCTCTAGCAGCGAGCCAGAGGTTCTCTACCGCACAAACACTGCTATAGAGATCCATGGTTTTGATTGCAGTCCGACCAACCACTACAGGGCCTGTGCGCGAGCGATCACAGGTAATACAGATATTAACCGGCGATTCCAAAATACCTTCTAGCTTCAGAGACCGATAGGTTTCGCCTTTCTCTCTATCCTGCTTATCAAATAGTTTGGCCGCAGCATTATTCGCATCAGAAAACGCGCCATGAACGCGTTTTTTTACATCTTCTGAGCGAATCACCATAAAGTTCCAGGGCTGCATAAAACCCACCGAGGGCGCGTGGTGTGCGGCATAAAGAATGCGACTTAATACATCGTCAGGAATTGGATCAGGTTTGAATTGCCCACGAACATCACGGCGGTTAAATACGGTTTTGTATAACCCCTGACGCTCATCATCGGTAAAGAAGATGTCTTCTTGGTGTAATATTTTTTGATGTAAATCTGCTTGCTCTTCCATTGTATTCCCCACTCCGGAAAAGTGAGAGCGCGTCTGTCCAAACGTCTCTATAAGCTAACAGGCCGGTCTTCTGACTTAGGATCACATTGCTCAAATACCTTCCCAGTTAATAACCAGTGGCACTTTATACTTTGAACAATCACCATCACAGCGTTGGGCACGTATCGGACTTTAACCGATTTCCCGATTCTCCCTTACCTATCAACCGATAAGTAACAGGCACCTGAAAGCAAGGAACGCATACTTTTTCAAAACTGAAGAAGGGAGTCATTGATCTTAATCATCATCAGACTAATCAATGTGAATATTCGAGGGAAAGAAACCTAGTTCACCATGAAATAGGAAATTATAATTCATACGGCTTCTTTGATCAGTTTAAATACGGAGTTTTAACGTCGAGTCCTTCCCTCAAACACGTTGTTATCACCTCAGAAGAAACCGGTTTACCAAACAGATAACCCTGTAAAAACTCACAACCCTGCGCAGTTAAATGTTCAAATTGTTCCGGAGTTTCAACGCCCTCAGCAACCACATTCAACGCCAGCCCATGCGCCATGGCAATGGAGGCATTTACCAATGCAACACTGGCCTTATCTTCGGGGATGCCACTAACAAAACTACGATCAATTTTTAACGTATCAAAAGGGTAATTCCGTAAATAACTCAGTGACGAATAACCGGTACCAAAATCATCCATCGCCAGTCTCACACCTAATTTACTCAATGATCTCAGGGTTTCCTTAACGCCTGCATAGTCATTCATCAGAACCCCTTCCGTTATTTCTAGCTCAAGTGAACGTGAGCTAATGCCTAACTCATGCAAAATACATTCAAGAAAACCAACCAAACCCATATCTCGAAGTTGACGTGACGACAGGTTGACCGCCACATGAAAGTTGGGGTTACAATCCTGTTGCCATTGCTTAGTCGTTTGCAGAGCTTGCGTAAGAACAAAGCGGCCAAGCTCAACAATAAGTCCATTTTGTTCCGCAAGAGGAATAAATACATCCGGGATTATTTCTCCTAGCGTTTCATTATTCCAGCGCAGCAACGCTTCAACGCCAATAATTTGGCGAGTTTTAACGCAAATCAGCGGCTGATAGTGAACATAAAATTCACCCCGATCCAGTGCATGACTCATTTGCTCTTCAAGCACCAGTCGTCGTGCCGCCTCTTTATTCATGTCTTCAGTGAAAAAAGAGTGGGTGTTGCGACCCAGGGCTTTAGCGTGGTACATCGCAGAATCGGCTTTACGAAGCAACTCAGATGCATTTTCTCCATCGCCAGGGAAAATAGAGACGCCAACACTCGCGCTGATCATTAAATCACGGTCGTTGATGTTATAGGGCAGTCTTAATTTGCTGAGCAGTTTATCTACCAATGGCATCATGTACGTTTGATCATCAATGCCATCAAGCAGAACAATGAACTCATCACCACCCAACCTGCCAACAGTGTCATCTGAACGGACAAGGCTTTGCATTCGCTGAGCCGCCTCAATCAAGAGCAGGTCACCGGTTTCATGTCCGAGGGAATCATTAACCTTTTTAAAATCGTCGAGATCAATAAACAAAACCGCTATAGACTGACTTTTTCGTTTCGCTTTACTAATCAATACACTTAGGCGATCAAGCGTAGATAAGCGATTCGGCAACCCCGTTAAGGTATCAAAATGGGCCTGTTGTCGAATTTTCTCTTCGGCTGCCACACGCTCGGTGATATCCGTAACAGCCACAGTCATCAAGGTTTCATTTGCCAATTCCAGCTTACCGATATTTGCTTCAATTCCAAAGACCTCACCATTTTTCCGTAATGCCTGCACAGGCTCTCTAGAGGACATCGTAATGGTTACCACATCGGAAGCTTCAAAACTCCTAATTTTATCTGTATGACTAGCTCTGAAGTGTTCGGGGAGTAATATCTCAATATTTTCACCCAAAACTTCCTCCGAGCTATATCCAAAAATACTTTCAGCAACCTTGTTGAATAGAACAATATTTTGTTTTATATCAATCACTACAATACCCGTTGCAGTGGTGTTCAACAGGTTGTAATAACGTTCCTTATTATCCTTAAGTTCCGAGACGGTACGTTCCAGATAGGCCTGTTGTTGTTTATTGGTTTTCAGCGTTTCCTTAAAAGAAGCTACTGCACCGGTCAGCTGTTGCAGGTACTTTTCTTTGTAAAAAGGTAGCTCAACATCAATATTGCCTTTAGAAAGCGCCAGTAAAGATTGATTAACCTGATCAAGATCAACCGTCATTCGCCGTGAAAAATAGAGTGCTGAAAAGATCATGATAGCAATCAAGATAGCCGCAAAAGCTGTCAGCTCATTTTGACTGGAAAGCACTCCCTCTAGCTGAGTCGAATCTACGCTCAACGCATCAACATGGTACTCAGACAAATGCAACATCAGGGTATTGAGTGTCTGCAATGTATCGTTGGTTTTTAGCATTTCCCTATAGGCCAACCCAGGGTTAACCGTCGACATTTCGATGGCTCCGAGCACAGACTCCCGATAGTCAATGAAGGCTTGTGAAATTGATTCATACGCATTCTGCTTATCAAGAATAAACCGTTCATCAACAATAAAATTTTGAACAAACAAACGATCAAGACCGTGTAATTTATTCAAAATTTTCCGTCCACCCAGATAAATTTCCTCCTCCCCCAATCCGTCAACTGCTGCCAGCATCAATTCAGTAAACTCAGTATGAGTATTGGTGATTAATACGCTTAGGCGACTAATTTGGCTAACCTGTGGAAGGTTGCTTTCATGCAAATGTTGAAACAACTCCGTTTGATTACGGGTCAGCAAACTGCTTGATAAAAAGAGGAATACCGTCAAAACCACTCCGATAATCGGAGCGACAAGAAATCGGCTACGCAAAGAAAGTGAGGGAGGCATCTAGTCTAAACTCGTTTAATCATAAATAAATTAAATACCTGCCCACTCATCGGGATAAATCATGCCCTTGAGAATAGGTTCGCTATCAACCAATTTAAAAACAACCACAACACCTTCCGGTTTTGGCCAAACCCCCAGACCATCACGCAGATTTGAGCTATGTCCCACAAATACTACATTGCCACCAGTGGTATCTGCCTGCAGTATTTTCGCGCGCAAGCGCTGCCCCAGATCTTCGGATTCATCCTTGTTATGACTAATGGAAAAACGCAGATCCAAATCAATACGATATTTACCGAACACTTGTTGGGCGGTATCTTTACAACGACAGTAAGGGCTGCTGACAACTTCAGTTATCGGAATACTAAACCGAGTAATAGCCGCAGCAATCGATTTTAGCTTTATACGCCCCTCATCCGATAAGTTGCGCTGATTGCCGCAATCTTCAAAGTTCTTCCGATTAGTATCTTTTTGGGTATGGTTAGTCGTGCCGTGGCGCATGTATATGACATGTCCGCCCTGCTTTAGCGCTTTAACTAACTGTGGCGTTGAAAGGGTCTGAGATGAGAGAGGTTCCGCGCTAGTTATCGGAGCCCATAGAAAAAAAACAACGATAAATCCCCAGCAAAAAATCGCCAGATTATCTAGCCTCATGATGCCCTCCTTTTGTCACGTTAACCACCGATGGCGCTTAACGTGTGCGAAACCAAACCTCCATGGATTCGTGTGCAAGGCATCCTTGCTTATTCTTTAAGTTATAGTAGATATTACATCTATTGCTTTACTTAAAGCGACATGATTATACTCACATTAAGCGCTTTTTCTGGATCTCCACCGCTAAGCCCACAATTACAACCAAAGAAAAAGCTAGTCTCCACCTCAAAAAGGGACACTAACCAGGGTGAAATTAAACGCTGATCAACTAGTTCGACATATCCACCCCGACGACCTGCAGCTTGATAAGACCTGCACACCCACCACCAGCAGTCAAATTCTCGGCCAGCCCCGTGCTACAGCAGCGCTGGAGCTTGGTATAAGAACACCACAAGCGGGTTATAACCTCTACTTGGCAGGTGAAAGTGGCACTGGGCGTATTCGTTACGTCATGGAATACCTGGCGCCGCTAGCCGCAGTATCTGATCCACCGCAGGATTGGTTGTACGTTAATAATTTTGACAACCCAAGTGAGCCACGCGCTATTGCGCTCCCGCACAAACAGGGTTCTGCGTTCCTAAAGGACATCGACAAGTTAATTGAAGAGGTGCTAGCAACCTTCCCAGCCGTTTTCGAACACCCGACATATCTGCGTAAAATAGCCGCCTTCCAGAAACAGTTTGACCAACTTTATGATCAATCCATTGAGATAGTTGAAAAGAAAGCAGCGTCCATTCAGATCGCCCTCTATCGCCAGGACAGCGCAATTAACTTCAGTCCACTGATTGAAGGGCAGGTCGCCGACGAATCCAGCTTTGCCAAACTAACTGACCAGCAACGAGATACCTTTCACAAACAGGCTGAAGAACTTGAAGAACTGCTCAATGACAGCCTGCTTGAACTGCCTCAGTGGCAACGCGACCTGAATAACAAACAGCGTAGTCTGCAACAGGAAACGATTCGTCATTCATTAAAACCACTGTTTGATCAAATCCAGAATAGTTATCTGGGCTACGCCGGCATTCTGTTTTATCTCGCTCAAGTGAATGACCACCTGCCGCGTACCATTGTTGAACATCTTGATGAATCACAGCAGGAAAGCCAAAGTAACCGTCGCTTGCTGCTTGAAGAGTTATACCGCCCCAACCTATTCAGCGCTCACCGTCGTGCAAGTGGCGCGCCGATTATTTTCGAATCAAACCCTAGCTACAGCAATCTATTCGGTAGCATCACCTTATCATCGGAACAAACCTCACCGGCCAGCAATTACCACAATATTATTCCCGGTGCGTTGCACCACGCTAACGGTGGCTACCTGATTCTTGATATTGAAAAGGTACTGCGTGACGCCTCAACCTGGGAAGCACTGAAACGTGCTCTGCGCGATGGTAAAATTTACATCGAACAACCCAGTTCTGAAATGCAAATGGGCCTACCACAGGCACTTAAAGCAAAATCTATCCCCTTAAATATCAAAGTGATACTAATAGGTCCTCGTGAAGTTTATTACGCACTGGAGGAACATGACCCTGACTTTGATCAACTATTCCGTATCCTTGTGGATTTTAACAGTGACATTAATCTTGATGACTGCAATCTAACCCGTTTTGCCAATATGGTACAAAGTCGCGGCGATGACCTAGAGCTCGCACAGCTCAGTCCATCTGCCCTGTCCAGGCTTGCTGAACATGCCTGCCGACTGGCTGAACATCAAAACAAATTGACCGCTTGCATCGATCACATCATGGAGGTCGCAACAGAAGCAAACCAGTTTTTACTACAAACCTCCGACACCATTCTCAACAAGCAACACATCGAGACCGCTATTAGCTCCCGAACTCACAGAAACTCACGCATCCATGATCTAATTAAGGAAGAAATTCTTAGCGGCAAAATTGTTATTTCCACTGAAGGAACAGCTGTCGGACAGGTCAATGGCTTATCGGTGATTCAGGTGGGTGAAAGCAGCTTTGGTTTACCCATTCGAATCACCGCGACGGTTCACCCCGGTTCCAATGGTGTAGTGGATATCGAGCGTGAAGTGGAACTCGGTCAAGCCGTACATTCCAAGGGTGTTCTCCTGTTAGCTGGCTACCTGTGTGGCCGTTATGCTAAGGATTTTCCGCTGGCGATTTCTGCCAAAATCGCCATGGAGCAAAGCTACGGCTATATCGATGGCGACAGCGCGTCTCTGGCGGAGCTCTGCGCTCTGCTATCAGCATTGATTGTTCAACCCGTCAAGCAAGATATCGCCATGACCGGTTCGGTCAATCAACGCGGCGAAGTGCAGGCCATTGGCGGTGTGAATGAAAAAATCGAAGGCTTCTTCGATATTTGTAAAATGCGCGGTCTAACCGGCAGCCAGATGGTTATCATCCCAGCCAGCAATCAGAGCAACCTGATGCTGTCGAATGAAGTAATCGCGGCGGTTAAACAGGGGCTATTTAATATCCATGCCGTTAGCAAAGTCGATGAAGCCCTCGCATTACTTACCGGCATAGACCCTGGCGCTAAAAATAATGACGGGGTTTTCCCGGAAAACTCGATTAACCAGCGCATTGTTGAACAACTACGGCGATACACCGAAATTGTTCAACAAACACAGGGAGGTCGGCTCTAATTTCCGACCATTTATCTCTATAAAGTTTTCAGGTATTCAAGCAACGCGTTTTTATCTGTTGATGATAAGCCAGTGCCAAATTCATGGCCCTGATTGCTGTTACCCCGATAGCTGGTGTCATATTTGCTACCGCTCTGTTCTGCATCCCCTCATCCCCTGCCCGCCAAATGGCGCTACAGCACCACCTCCATTATTTGGCGTAAAGACAACATAAAACCAAGCATGGCAGCTTTTGCTAAATGCCTTTTAGAAAACGGGACTTCCAGCTAAAGCTTTAATAACAAAAGCCATGAAGATTCAATGCTCCCTTATTTCTTCAATCGCATTGCCCTTCATCACAACATACGTTAAAAATAAAACCTACTCAGCAAATTGCTCCAAGGACTGGTCCTCATGAAGCTCTTTCACGCTTTGCCTTCAGATCTCATTTACTAAGCTGTTAAATGTCTAGAGGACATCTGGTTAAATCACTCATAATCATCTTAATAGAACTGTATGCCTCAAGGAATAACCATGCACACACTTTATGAATATGCACCGTCAGGTAACAGCTACAAGCTACGTCTCGCCATGACGCACTTAGTTGTGCCCTTCAAACGTATTAATTTAGATATCACCAAAGGTGAATCCAGAACACCAGAGTTTCTTGAGATTAACTCAAATGGCCGTGTCCCAGTGCTGGTACTCGAAGACGGTGAATGCCTAGCCGAATCAAATGCCATTTTATGGTATCTCGCCGATGGCACCCCCCTACTACCCAGCTCAAAGCTAGAACAAGCTCAGGTATTACAGTGGATGTTCTTTGAGCAATACAGTCACGAGCCATTTATCGCTACAGCCAGGTATTGGATATTCTCGTTGGGTGCGGAAGAAGAGTACAAATCAAAGCTCGAAGAGAATCGACCTAAAGGTTACGCCGCTCTGGATGTAATGGAAAAGCACCTACAAGAAAATGACTTCTTTGTCGGCAACAAGTACTCCATTGCGGACATTGCGCTATACGCCTACACACACGTTGCCGAACAAGGCGGTTATAAGCTCGATGCCTACCCTGCCATTAAGGCCTGGTTTGAGCGTATAGAAGCTACGGAAAACTATATCCCAATTACACAGTAGCAGTACGCCTCACAAGCGGGCATTCAAAAGGCTGGCAATCAGCCCATATGCTCTTTCTGATATTCAGCACCCCAATCGCACAACAGATCCAACGCCGGGTTTAGCTTATTCGCTAACTCGGTCGGGGTGTATTCCACACGCGGTGGCACCTCGGCATAGACCTCTCGAGTCACCATCTTATTAGCTTCCAGATCGCGTAACTGGTGCGTCAGCATTTTTTGGGTGATTTTGGGAATCTCCCGCTTCAACTCACCAAACCGCAGCGTTCTGCCGCGCAGGTGATAGAGAATAATAATCGTCCATTTACCACCGATCACATCAATCGCTGCCGCCACCGGGCATTGATTCATATCCGGACATTGGGTCGCGTCTGGAGATTCCTCAAAATTCTTTTTCTGGCGCTGAGCCTTTGTTGCCCCCATTAGGCACCTCGATGAAACTAAATAACAAATTCGTGCGTACTTGTTTTAGACCAAGCCTCGCCTCATAGTTACGAAAGTATACCAGGTATTTAATTAATACTATATATGGTTTTTATACTGATATTTCACACATGCAAACGAGGTTATAACAATGTCTTTTGAATCCCTTTTCAGTGCAGAAAAACTGGGCAACCTGAAACTGCCCCACCGCATCGTCATGGCCCCCCTGACCCGTTCACGCTCGTCCCAGCCCGGCGATATTCCGAACGACATGAACGTTCTGTATTACAAACAACGTGCCTCAGCCGCGCTCATCATTTCCGAAGCCACGCAAATTTCACCACAGGGTAAAGGTTATGCCTTCACCCCCGGCATTCATTCAGAAGATCAGATTCAAGGCTGGAAGAAGATCACCAATAAGGTGCATCAACAGGGCGGGCGTATTTTCATGCAGCTCTGGCATGTTGGGCGCGTCTCCCACTCCGCCCTGCAACCTGATAACGCCCTGCCCGTTGCGCCATCAGCAATCCCCGTTGAAGGACAAGCATTTACCTATGAAGGCATGCTCGACTTTGAAATCCCACGCCCACTACAAGCCGATGAATTACCCAGCATTGTTGAGCAATATCGCCAAGCCGCTATCAACGCCAAACAGGCCGGCTTCGATGGTGTGGAAGTACACGCCGCCAACGGCTACCTGCTCGACCAGTTTCTGAAAGATGGCACCAACAAACGAGCAGATAACTACGGCGGCAGCATAGAGAACCGTTCACGTTTAACGCTAGAGGTTACCCAAGCAGTCACTGAAGTCTGGGGCGGCGATCGCGTTGGTATTCGTATCTCACCCACCGGCATCTTCAACTCCATGTCCGACTCCAACCCCCAAGCGCTGTTTAATTACCTGGTTGCCGAGCTGAACCAATTCAACCTCGCCTATTTGCACGTGGTAGAACGATTCGGTGATGCACCAACGGAGGATTTTGACTTTTACGCACTGCGCTGCGCATTTAATGGCGCCTACATGGCAAATGGCAGCTACACAGGTGAAACCGCAGAGCAGAGTTTAAAGAGTGACCAGAGTGATTTCGTCGCCTTTGGTGTGCCCTTTATCGCCAACCCAGACCTACCCAAACGCCTGAAGCAAGGCGCTGACTTAAACCAGCCAGATCCGGATACCTTCTATGGTGGAGACGCCAAGGGCTACATTGACTACCCAAGCCTTAGTGAACAACTAAGCCCGGCTTAGAAAAACAAGAACATGGGGCGTATCCGTTTTAAGCATGCGATACGCCCCTTCATTCCCGTTTACACCACGATAATGACTAACAAGAGCCAACCATGATTAGAGTTATCAGTTTTAAAATTTGCCCCTTCGTGCAACGTGTTACCGCGTTACTTGAAGCCCAACATACTCCCTATGAAATCGAATACATCAGTTTGAAAGACAAGCCTGCGTGGTTTCAGGAAATATCACCCACAGAACAGGTTCCAGTCTTAGTCACTGATACCGGCCAGGCACTGTTTGAATCTGACGCCATTGTCGAATATCTAAATGAGGTTTATGGCCCTATCGAACCCGAACTCACGCCGGAGCAACGCGCGTTTGACCGTGCCTGGAGCTACCAAGGCAGCAAGCAGTATCTTGCGCAATGCACAACAATGCGCAGTGACGACAAAGAAACGCTGCTGGAGCGCACCGAAAAACTTGGTAGCGCCTTTGAAAAAGCAGAAAAGGCGATTGATGGAGGGCCATTTTTTAAGGGCGAATCGCTCAGCAGTATTGATATAGCCTGGCTCCCCCTTCTCCATCGTGCATCGATTATTGAATTTCACACGGGTTACGATCTCATTGCCAAGTATCCAAAAGTAAAAGCATGGCAATCGGCAGTAATGCAGACAGGTATTCCTGAAAAGTCTGTCGCAACTGACTTCGAAGAAGCCTTCACCGGCTTTTACTTGTCAAACAGTACTTTTTTGGGAAACCCCAATAACTGCACGAATGAACCAGACGTCCAGTGTAAAACTAGCGCTTGTTGCTAAACCCAGAAAGCCATTCCGTTTCGATGGAGTGGCTCTCTAATCCAATGTGGTTCAAACCTCATTTTCGTACTCAGTATCTACTCTACAAACTGACACAGGCTTAACCAAGACGTCACATTTTGAGTCAGCGCCCGATTACCAACCAACTTCAGATTCCCCTCTGCTATTTCCTTCCGATAGGTTGTTTCACCCATCCAAATGTCTGAGAGGCACTTAATCGTAGAGGTAAAATAGACATCAACCTCTCTACCCGTATCCAGCACACAAACATCAACTTGATCGCCCGATACCACAAGCCACCAACTTGGCTGCGCCTCAAAGTCAGTAAAGTTAAAACGAATAACGGTTGTTCTACCGGGCAGGTTCTCTGGCTTCACGCTGCGCTGCAAATACAGCATTAAAAACTCCACATCATAATCAAGGCTGGTTAGATGCGAGCGCGTCCAGCGCATGCCCCAACCGCCTAAATCGATAAAGATCGGTAGCAACTCTTTTGCCGACGGGCTAGGCAGATATTCATGGCCTTTCTGCCCCGGCAGCTTTGTCTTATAAATCAATCCATACTCAGCTAACGAATTGAGTCGTTTAGTCAGCACTGCCGGGGAGATAAGGCTAAGTCCCCGCTGCAACTGATTAAACCGCGAGCTCCCCATGAGAACTTCTCTCAAAATGAGAACCGTCCACTTTTCACCGAGAACTTCCATGGCTTTTGCGATTGGGCAGAACTGTCCAAATTCCATAATAGAGGCCTGAAATTAAACACAACCCAAGTATAACTTCATAATAAATAGTTTATAACTTCATAAAGTATAGTTAAGCGCTATGGATTAGAGAGTATCGACAAGGTCTGCCAGCGCACATCATTTCCATACCCATTTAAAAAGCAGTAAACGGAGATGACAATGAACACACTAACCTTGCACACCACAGCATCAGCACCTAAAAACTCTGTAGCTTACCTACAGGCTCTGGAAGATAACCTTGGTTTTATACCCAATGTATTTGCCGTCATTGCTGAATCACCAAGCGCACTGGCCGGACTCATGGCGTTAAACGAGCATTTTGCAGAAAGCAGTTTCACCAGTGAAGAACAGCAAGTTATTCAACTGGCCACCAGCAGTGAAAATGAATGTGGTTATTGCATGGCAGGACATACCGCTTTTTCCTGTCAGATCAACATGCCGGAAGACATCACCAACGCCATGCGAAGCCAGGAAACCATACCCAATGCACGCCTGCAAACGCTGAATAATCTAACCAAGATCCTCATCAACAAAAAAGGACAAGTTACAGAAGAGGATACCCGTGATTTTTACGCTGCAGGATTCACACACGCACAGTTTCTTGAATTGATAATGGGCGTGTGTGTTAAATACTTCACAAACTTTGTGGGCAACGCGTTACAGCTCCCCTTAGACGACGCTTTCAAAGCCTATGCATGGGAAGGCGCACAATAGATATTCCTGTCGCTCAGAATCAAAGGAAGCGTGTCGATTATTAACTATCTAACCAGCGTCCTTTTTATTGAGGAAGACTCGAAAGCTATTCCGTCCCGCTGGAATGGCTTTCGTCTGATAAATAACCTCACGAAACGTGAGCGCTATTTGTATATAGCGCTCACCGTAAATGGGCGACTATTGCACATCCAATTTATTCCCTGTACCGGCAATAACACCGCTCCAGATCGACAAGCATCGTTTTGCACGAGCGCGCCGTAGATACACATCAACCTTACTACGGTATAACTCTCTCTTCTCAAGCGAATCAGCCTGCTGTTGTTTCTCTGAGTATTCCGCAACCCTTTGATCCCACATAGCGCATTGCTCAGGCGTAGCAGAAGGAAGTGCAAAAGCAGTTTGAACACTGCAAAGAAGTAACGTAGTGATGAAGAGTCGCACCCTACTCGCCCCTACTTTCTGTTACATCAACAGCAACGTCCAGAGGACCAGAAACAGAGTTTTGACTGCGGGCTGTTAAGCCCAGAATAAAGAATGGCGTAATTAATGAGGGGGTCCGTTTCACCTTAAGCTCCTTGGTGTATTGTCCTTTTTGTTTCATCCCTTCTTGGTGTATTCAATGCTGGTCTTTGAATACTAACCAACCACACCACTCCAAAGAGATCATTCCTGATGGAACGACCAGCAGCCTACGGATGTACTACGCTTAAATAAAGCTGTGTTTCAGTTTTTTTAGATATTACTGACACTTATCAACAATACGGGCACCACAAACAGACCACACGTCTACAGTTAGACGTGTGGTCTGTGTAGATAAAATCTCGATTCCACTTCAATGAGCCCCATCAACAGGGATGATTTCAAGGTGGCCGAATTTGAACTCAGATAAAAACAACGAAAAAAGAAAACCGAGTGGTGAGCTTTTAACAGCTCTTGCTGGGAATGTTCGACAATTAAGAGAAGCGCGCGGGCTAACACAAGAAGCCCTTGGTGAAGCCTGCGATTTTCACCCGACCTTTATTTCCCTCATTGAGCGCAAACAACGAAACGTCACCATCAGCACGTTAGAAATCGTTGCCGCCGCCTTAGGTGTAGACGTTCACGAATTGATTAAAGAGTAACGGTCATAGCCATAACAGCACCGACACGAAGCGTTGCTCTACCCTAATCATTCCTGATTATTTAAAAGTAAACATAAACGACCTTTTCCAAACTTAGATCATTGCCCTTCATCACCACATACGATAAAAAGAACGCCTACTAAATAACTTGCTCCAAGGAATGGTCCGCATGAAATCCCCACAAACATTTCATTCATACCCCCTAGATATTCCGTTGCCACGTAGCAAGTCCTGTCGCCAAAAACCGTCTTTAAATGGGCTGTTATGCGACACAGTGTTTTTGAAAAACGCTAAAAACACCCATAGATTATTAATAAAAATCAAGAAGTTAAGAAGTTAAGAAGTTAAGAAGTTAAGAAGCTAAGTATTACTTCGGAAGTAGCCTACAAATCAAATAACTTTCATTATTGTCGCAACTCCACCCAATTCCCGGAGTTATGCGGCAAAACGGTCGCTTTACACCCCTATACGGGATGTTATGCGACACCTGTCGTTCACTAAGCTGTTAGGTCACTATGGAAGCATCAATTTTAATCATATGGATTTGGGCCGCACTAAGCGCAGTTATGGTTTTGTACGTTGTCTTTAGACTATTTCGAGACCGACGCACTAACTCCAAACGTCACCCATTTTACCCCTTCGTCAGTAATCCAAATGACGGCATGTTTCCGCAGCGCAGCGAAAAGAAGGTTTGGGGAGCTTATTTATTTCTTGTAGTTGGTTTTATTGCCTTTCTAGGGAATCTGGCAACAGAAGTTTTCGGAACAGTTACCGTAAACTGGTTAGCTCCAATTGCAATGTCATGTATTTTAATTGGCATTCTGTTATTAATTCTGAGGTTTTTAAAAAGGTGCCAGAAATGAAACCGCAACCTAACAAGTGGGTCGTGTGGGACGCTGCACCACTTCGCGCCTTGCGCCCCACACCCTAAGCGTTAGCAGTCCACATGGATACAAGGACATATGAAACTAAATTATATAAAGTTTAATGACCATAAGGTGCTAGGAAATCTGGAGATAGATTTTTGTATCAATGGAAAACCAGTATCCACTATTTTTATCGCCGGAGAGAATGGAACGGGAAAGACAACTTTACTTGATTCGATATATAAGCTAGCAAACCTTCAACCAAATAGTGTTCTTGAAGGCGAAGGAATAACTTATGGTCTGACATTATCTGAACAACAAATAGAAGCTGTTTCCAAGCACCCCAATGTCAATGTTCCTGGAGGCGGTTTGATCAATGAACTTATTGAAGTTCAGTTGAAGCCGGAAGGGAGGCAAGATTGGAGTCGAATTATTATTTCAGGGACAGAAGATGTTCATAACATAACACTTCCATCCCATTTGTTTTCAGATGAAGAGTTTAAAAAAGAATTTCGCTTCCTTTATTCAAACGTCGAAATTAATTTCAACCCTCAAAATATAAAATCTGTTACTTCTAAAAATATTGATGAAATTACAACTAGCCAGACAACAAACAAAAATACAGCCACGGAAATAACGCAGTTATTGATAGACATTCAATCCTTAGATGACGCAGATTTGTCTAAGTGGACTCGTGAAAATAGGGGGAAACCTGCTGGCGATGATATTCTTGACAAGAGAATTAGAAGATTCCAGAAAGCATTCTCTAAAATGTTTCCAAATAAGAAATACAAGGAAATAATAAATCATAATAGTCATAAAAAAGTTATTTTTTCTGAAAATGGAAAAGAGTGCTTCATTGAAGATTTAAGCTCTGGCGAAAAGCAGATTGTATTTCGCGGAGGTTTTTTCCTGAAGGATACAGGCTCAATTAATGGAGCTCTTTCCATAATAGATGAGCCGGAAATCAGCCTTCATCCTAGCTGGCAACTAAAAATAATGGACTACTATAAGTCTATTCTGGGTATTGAAGACTGTAAGAATCAGGAGCAATTAATTGTTGCCACTCACTCACCATTCATCCTTCACAATTACAACAGAGCTAACGACAAAATTATTGTTTTAAATACGTTAGAGTCAGGTGAAATTGAGGTCTCTCAGGAACCATCATTCTACGGGTGGTCACATGAGCAAGCTATTCAAGAGGCATTTTCTTTGTCTATTGACCCTGCGATAAAAACGCCTCTTATCTTAGTGGAAGGTGAAACTGATGAAAAATACTTAAATGCAGCTGCCAATATTTTAGGTGTTGACTTAAAGGGGACTGAAATAAAGTGGGTAGGAAGACTTAATGAACGAGGAAATGCTGAATTCACAGGTGATAAGGCTCTAAATCAAACATTAGCCTTCGCAAAGGCCAATCCTGATACAGTTAATCGTCCATTAATTCTGCTTTACGATAGCGATACCAATAAATCAGAATCTGAGCATGGGAATATTTATGTCAGAGCAATGCCTTTTATCAATGACAGGATTATGAAAAAGGGAATAGAAAACCTTTTAAATTTACCGGAAACTCTTGATATTTCTGATTACTATGACGTACGTGATAAAACCGATGAATATGGAGCGACAAGTACCATCAAGTCCTTAAATAAAAATAAGCTTTGTGACTACTTAATAGAAGGTTCTTTACGGGGAGATTTTGTTCATATTTTCAGGGATTTTTCTGACTTGTTCTGCCGCATAGATAATGCAGTCGAATCGTTAAAAAACTGCTAACAAGGCCATGCAGAGGGACCAAAAAATCGCCGCTTCGCTCTGGTTTTTCGGCCCCTGATGGCGGCGTTAAGTACTATGGAGAAAATTGTGCCGGTAACTGGAGAATGTTTCTGCGGAAACATTACATATCAAGTAAACGGAAAACTTCGAGATGCTAAATCTTGCCATTGCTCTCGATGCCGTAAGGCATTTAATGCACAAGCATCCGCAGCAGCTTTCGTAGAGCCCGATGAATTTATGTGGCTTTCTGGAGAGTCTCAGTTGACTTCGTTTGTTGACGAACATGGGTATGGCTTACAGTTTTGTAAAAACTGTGGCTCTACTCTGTGCACTGTACATAACGGAAAGGTCTTCCAGGTCACATTAGGATGTGTAAACGGCTCTCCAGATATCGAGATTGCCCAACATATTTTTGTTGGCTCAAAAGCAAATTGGGAAATCATTCCAGACGGTGTAATACAGTTTAAAGAAGGTCCTCCGTAACATCCTGAACAAAGCCACGTGAGCTAGACGCGTAACAAGTTAAAGCGGTCGCAACGATTATTAGATATTCAGCCTACCCCCTTTAATTATGATTATTGAGGTTAAACTTCCTTTTCTATTTATATAACATTGCCTTTCACTGGGCTGTTAGATAATCAAATACAAGAATAGTCATGAACCGAATAAAGTTGATTCAGGTGCGAGCGTCAGTACAAAAACCACTGCGTAATGTTATGGTTAAGGCGCGCGCTACGATGAGTAAAGTATGTGGCGGAATTGACGACATGCCAAACAAACGGGGTCAGATCGAATATTTTTTGATCACCCCATTTTTTGGTTAAAGAGCAAACCTAACACCCCACACCGTAGCCTATTCCTGGCACACCTACTCCCCTTCTGCGCAGCCGAGCATTGCTACTTTCAAATGGATATAAGGGTGAGGATTGTCTGAGGCCGCTTTTTGGCCGAGTTCCGCAGCCCCCATTGAAAGTGAAACGCGCAGGGGCGGTTTTGGATTGTTAAGGCTTTTGGCCGCCCAAAAGCCTTAACTTGCCCAACAAGGGCGAAACAAAATATTTAAAATTAAAGGGGATCGGTGACAAATGCAAATCGTTCATACTATCGTTTGTCACCGGCCCCATTTTCAATTTACTCCGCAATTCCAGCAGACACGCGCACTTTAGAATCCCCGGCCAACTGCTGGAACACCTTCCCAACCACAAAAATCGCCAACCCAGCCAGAATGCCCGGTGCGCATTCATAGATAATGTCTGTGAGCTCAAAGTAACGCCACAACAGCATTGCCACGGGGCCGCCAAGCATCATGGCGACAGCCAGTTTTTCTGAAACTTTTTGTTTTAAGGCATACACAATCAGCAATGGGGCAAAGGCACTGGCCAGGGCCGACCAGGCAATCAGCACCAGCGCGAACACACTTTGATTACCACTCAACGCAATGATGAGCGCCATGACAGTGACAAAAACAGTGACTAACTTAGTCACCATATAACTTGAGTAACGTTTTGGTAGTAGGTCATTGGTAACCGCTGCCGTACACGCAAGAATTTGTGAGTCGGCGGTGGACATGGTGGCCGCGAATAAGCCCGCCAACACCAAACCAACTAACACTTCTGGTAACAATTGCCCCGCCAGCATCGGCAGAGCTAGCTCAGTATCAAAGCCTTCCGTTTCAGGAATTAACAGCCGAGCGGCCAGCGCGGTAAAAATAGCCATGCTGTAGAAAGTGACATACCAGCCGTAATAATAACCGCGCGCTCTTAACATCTCACTGGGCTTATCCAGCGTCATAAAACGGATCATCACATGTGGCTGACCGATGATGCCGATGCCACCAAAGATCCAACCCACAACAAAGAAAATCGGCGAAGCAGAACCAAGCAGTGCTTGGTTGGCCGGGAACCAATCCGAATAAGTCGGTGAGACGTTCTGTAAATCACCGATGAAAGCAGACAGCCCGCCAATTTCACTGATGCCAATAAACAGCATCAAGGCCATGGCGGCAATCATCACAAAGGATTGTGCGGCATCTGTCCAGATAGACGCTCTGATACCGCCTGCAAAGCAATACAACAGTACGATAACACTACCGAGAATCGCACCCACGGAGTAATCCCAGCCGAACACTACATGCATAGCTTTACTGCCGGCATTAAGCTGTGCCGCCGCGTACGCACCCACAAAAGCGAGCGTGATCAAGCCACCGATAACGCGCAATACTTTGAAGTCCGTGCCGTGCCAGGTGCTTAAAATACCGGCAAAACTAAGTGCGTGTTGTTTTTCCGATTGCACACGCAGCCGTTTGTGTACAAATGTGGACACTAGAAAATCACCAGAGACCAAGCCAACCATTAGCCAGATTGCTTGCAAGCCGGTCATATAGGCAAAGCCAATTAATCCGACAAACATGTAGCCGCTGTTAGCTGTCGCGAAGGCCGACAAAGCAACCAGCCAGGGCTTCACACTTTGGCTGGCAAGCAAATAATCCTCGGTGGTTTGCTTTCGCTTTCGCATAGACATTAAGCCAATGACAACAAACACCAGAAAGAAGAAACCAAAGCTGACTAAGACCATCGTATTAACCTATTACTATGCCGGAATAACTTACGGACATTAAAATTTGGACGTAAAGTCTACCCTGTTTAAACTTTACTTCCAGCCGAAACCAACGAATAGTAAACCTTGAAGTCATCGACACGAACTGATTACAACTTGTCATCACACACTTAACCCTTTCGCAGAAAGTTAAATGGAAATATTCGCTCTCTTAGCAATGTTTATAATTGCCCCCATCGCAGCAACACTCGTTGGTGCCATCTATCTATGGATGTTTTATAAACTGAGAATAAAATCATCAATGCTGACAGGAGTGCTTTGGGTTTTGTATTCGATCTATGAATATTTGATGTATATCCGTGTGCTATGCACCGGCGAGTGTAATATCCGCATTGACCTACTTGGTATTTACCCGCTGCTGCTTGTCGCGTCATTAGCGGCAACGATTCTGTATTACTATAAAAAACGCAAAATAAACAAAGCTGAAAAACTCAGTGAAGGTTAAAATCCGACAGTACTGTTCTTTTCCTGATTATATTTCTTCAACTCAATAACGATAACGTCAATGGCATCTAAACGTGCTCGCTTAAGCCGCTTTCTAAGCGCTAAAACTGGTATCAGTCAAAAAGCGTTTCGCCCTATTTTGGCTCAAGGACGAGTGCAAGTTGATGGTTCTGTAGCCACCGATAGCCAACAGCTTATCGATGAGTTTTCCCACATCACATTTGATGATCAGGTACTACAAGCCAACACCCCTGTTTACCTGATGATGAACAAACCAGCGGGTGTCGTCAGCGCTACCAAGGACGACCAACACAAAACAGTCACTGAGTTATTAGATCGAGTAGATTGTGACACGCTGCACATCGTCGGACGCTTAGATTTCAATTCCACAGGTCTGTTGCTGCTGACAAATGATAGCCGTTGGTCACGGCAATTGATGAAGCCAGAAGAGAAAGTCGAAAAACTGTATCGCGTCACTCTCCAAAAGCCTCTAGACCAGAACACAGTGGATGCCTTTGCCGAGGGCATGTATTTTAAGTACGAGGACATCACCACACGCCCGGCGAAACTCAATATCATCAGTGACTATGTCGCGGAAGTTAGCCTCATTGAAGGCCGTTATCATCAAATCAAACGCATGTTTGGCCGCTTCGACAACCAGGTGCTGGAGCTGCACCGCATCGCTGTAGGCAATCTGAAACTCGACCCAAAACTTGCTCCCGGTGAGAGCAGAGAGTTAAGCGCGAAGGAAGTGAACGAGATTACTATCGCATCCGATATCACTGATTAACAAACTCCGTTTAATATGAGAGTAAGCAGGAGCTCATTCTTCTTTAACGCCGCCTCAAAAATACCTCTTTGGGTGTATTGCCGAAAGCAAAGAAAACACTCTATATTGCCTCCATTCTTCATATTTTTGTTAACTGTTAATCATCATAAGTAAGGATATCTATGAAACTTGAATCACTGGCGTTACACCACGGTTATGAATCCGAAAGCACAACCAAATCAGCTGCGGTTCCTATTTATCAGACAACCTCCTACACTTTTGATGATACTCAGCACGGTGCGGATTTATTCGACCTAAAAGTGCCTGGCAATATTTATACCCGCATCATGAACCCAACCACCGCTGTTCTTGAACAACGCCTAACAGCAATGGAAGGCGGCGTTGGCGCACTGGCCGTAGCTTCAGGCATGGCTGCAATCACTTATGCCATCCAATGCCTGTGCAGCGTCGGCGATAACATTCTCAGCACCACACAACTCTACGGCGGCACCTACAACCTGTTTGCGCACTCATTCCCAAGACAGGGCATTGAAGCGCGTATGATACCTGCCGATGATTTTGACGGTTTTGAAAACGCCATTGATGAAAACACCAAGGCCATCTTCTGTGAGTCCATTGGCAATCCGGCGGGCAATATCGTTGATATCGAAAAATTAGCGGAAATCGCCCATCGCCATGGCGTACCACTGATTGTTGATAGCACCGTCGCAACACCTTACCTATGCCGCCCTTTTGATCTTGGCGCAGATATTGTTATTCACTCCCTGACCAAATACATCGGCGGCCACGGTACATCACTGGGTGGCATTATTATTGATTCAGGTAAATTTGATTGGGCTGCAAACAAGGCCCGTTTCCCGGTCATGAATGTTCCTGATCCCTCCTACCATGGTGTGGTATATACCGAAGCCTTTGGGCCTGCGGCGTTTATCGGTCGCTGCCGAGTAGTACCACTGAGAAACACTGGCGCAGCCATTTCGCCACACAACTCTTTCCAAATTATGCAGGGCCTTGAAACACTTGGCCTGCGTATGGAACGACACTGTGAGAATGCTGAAAAGCTAGCCGCTTATCTAGAGAGCCACGAAAAGATCGAATGGGTTAATTACGCCACCCTACCTAACAGCCCTTACTTTGAAACCTGCAAAAAGATTACCGGCGGCAAGGCATCGGGCATTTTGAGTTTTGGCATCAAAGGGGGTCGTGAAAGCGGCACACAATTCATTGATGCGCTGCAAATGATTCTACGCCTAGTGAACATTGGCGATGCCAAATCCTTGGCATGTCACCCCGCTACCACTACGCACCGACAGCTAAATGATGACGAATTAAAGACTGCTGGCGTAAGTGCCGACCTGGTGAGAATTTCAGTAGGTATTGAGAATATCGACGATATCATCGCTGATGTGAGTCAGGCGCTGGATAAAGTTTCCTAGCGTTTTTTCGCTACACATCAAAAACATCTCGGAAACTGCGATGAGGCAAGACAGCGTCTCATTTGCAGTTTCTTGAAAACAAGGCGTAGTATGGAATCCGTGTATTGGAAATCACGGAGGAATTACCATGCCAGACCCCAAGCATTTTAAAAAAACGGCTAAAGAATTTCTTGATGAATTTGTTGGCTCACTGAATATCGGTGAATTTCAGGGGCAGTTCAGCCTGAAGTGGCTAACTCCTGAACTGTTTCACTATATCCCCGACCCAAATGACCCTTTCCGCTACCTGCGCAAAAATAGCGCGGGCAAAGTGATTGAAACTATCACACCACTGGAGATGGACACTAACGGCGGCAGCATACCCCAAATCGCTCAGGTTTTACTTGGCACATCAGCCTGGGGATACGGGCCAGCCTTCATGATCCACGATTGGGAATTCGCCGCTCATTACATGGCCCAAGAGAACCCCAGCTTTAAATTTAAAAAAACCTTTAATCAGGTCAACCGTACTCTGGCCGAAGCAATCTGGACCTTAATGAACAAAGGCTATAACAAGGCAAAGGCAAAAAAAGACCCTAGCAATGTACAAAATATTTATGCCGGCGTAATGTCTCCAATCGGCAAGCACATCTGGAATAAACCTCCAGAATAAATAAATCTACAACGACATCAGACCCGGCTACTAATCCTGCCGGGCTTTGTTAATAGCGTTTCAATGCACCGTTGAGACAGCTCTAACTCCAAATACCTATCGCCGAGGTTACCCCTCAGCCCAATTCATGTATCCTGTTATGGTATTCAACAGGAGGACACAGCATGCTGAAGTTTCACGTTGATTTGCACAGTACCAATCCGGAAGATAACTCCCAGGACGTTAAATTCCACACCATTGTTAATGCCGAGAATAGCGATAACGCCAAACAGGAAGCCTTGGCTGTTATGCAAAAAGAGCAGCCCGAACTCAAAGCTGAATCAGACTGGCAATGGTCCATCTATGAATTCCCAATGGGCTGATGGCTCAATAGGCTAATTATTGTAAAGCCTACACTCTTTACTCCTAATTCTGGAAACGGCGCTTTGCCGATACTAGCTTGGCTATGAATAAGGTTTCCTCAGCTCTTTCAGTTAACAAAAAGACTGTGCTGCGCAAAACGTATCTCTGTCGTTGTATCTCTGTGCTGATTTAGGTAGTCTCAAAACTTACTAGAGCTCGCCACATCACTGTTACAAGCCATTACACCGACATCATTAAAAGGATACATAACGGCTACCCTGCTTATGTTCGAGAGCCCCCTCAGCGTCAAACAAGTAACTGTACGAATTATCACTATCATTTTGTTAGTGGAATTCATGATCATGCTTATTCTGGCAATAATCCCATTCAGTATGGGGGTCTATTTAGAAGCACTCTTTGATGTTGTTTTATTAGCACTCGTTTCCACGCCGCTTATCTATGCTTGGGCCATCAAACCCTTTGTTACTGATCTGGGCGTCGCATTCAATAAAATCAAAACGCTGGCTCATACAGACCCACTAACACAACTCGCAAATCGACGATTATTATCCATTCATCTCAAAAAAATAATTGCCGAGACCATCCGATACGAATTCCACGGTGCCGTGATTTTGTTGGATTTGAATGGCTTTAAGGCTATTAATGACACCTATGGCCACGATGCTGGCGATACCGTACTCACTGAAATTGCCAGACGGCTACAGGAAAATTCGCGAACAGAAGACATTGTCGCCCGCTGGGGAGGCGATGAGTTTGTTGTCATCATTCATCACCTAAACAACAGTAACCAGTCGGCTCGTGGCTCCGCATTACAAACAGCCAATAAGCTGGCCAATCTAGTGAATCAACCTATTGGTTTTAACGGCTCCACTTTACAGGTTTCAGCTAGCATTGGCGTGAGACTACTTGACTCCGTAGAATTAAATGCAGAAACAGTCATTAGGGACGCCGACATGGCTATGTATCACTGCAAACAATCCATTGATGATTGCGTTGTCTTCTTTGAAAAACAGGGCAAAGACGATGAACCACTTTTAACAATGGAACCGCGGCAACCAATAGCCGACTCATAACTCCGCACTCAACCAATCTAAAGCCGATCAAGAAGCGAGTTACTGCACCGCCTATTTAGCCACTGAACTCAAGCCTTCACCACCTTGGCGATAATGCTCAACAATTTTTTTCATGAGTCGCGCCAAGAAACGGGCCACGTGACTGGCGACTGCATCTACCTCTGACCATTCTCTGTGTTGCAGACGCTTTGGCTGGTCAGATAATTAAGCGAATCATTACTTATATCACTAATTACTCCTAACTTTTGAAACAGCGCTTTGCCCTTTCGGCACGCCATTACACCTGTTTCCCCACGTCTGCCAGCTTTCCTTTAGTACACGGTTTACCTTCAAACTAAATATGTTCATAAATACACATAGGGAAAAGTTTATTTCTTAACGTACCGTTTAAACAGGTATTGGCGCGGATTATATGATGGAATCATATATATTAAATATTGCATATTATTTCCTATTTAAAGCCGGATTGCTTTTATTTGCCTTTAGCTGGTGCATTGCTATTTAATAAGAGGGAGTGGTCAAAACTGATATAACAGGAACATCCCGTGACCAGTGAGTATGAAAAAGGCATTGTGGAGCTATCCATATTTGCGCTGTTTGCCAAAGAAGCAGGGCTGAAGATTATTAATGGCAGCCCCAGAAAGTCCGACCCAAACAAGGGCAAGCCGGATATTTTCTGTGTACTTGATACCGGCCCCATCTATTACGAACTAACTGAAGCCTGTGCACCAGAGTTTGTAGCCTCTGTTTCAAACGGCTCAAATAAACAAGAAACACCTTCAGAGTGGCACACGGATGTCTCCGAAGAAACCGTGCAAAAGAAATTGGAAAAAAATTATCAGGTAACTGAACCTGTAGAGCTATTAATTTATACCGCCGGCCGTACAGCCCTGCCAGACGAAGAGATCATCGAAAAAATTCAGCCCGTATTGAGCGATGGTCCAGGACCCTTCCGGCGCATCTGGCTATTTGGTGAAAAAATCACCCAGCTGTTTCCTACAGAATCAAAGAAATGAAAAAAAAACCATAATCATCCTGTTAATCTGCTTAATCGCTCCATTCTCTTGGGCAGGAGAAAAGGACGCAGCAGGAAACACAGCATAGGTATGACTCCAGAAACTCGATCAGAAAATATACCGCGACCTGACAGGAAACAGCCCGCTGCTCAGCAAGCAGGTGCCCGTTAACCAATAGGTAAAGTCTCTTTCAGAATTACATCAGATGTTTGGACGCAAGCAATCACGATTATTAAAAACCGCGCATTACACCACTAGCCTGCCCGACGCCCCTGACGGCTAATACGTTGTGCTGCAGTACGACACTATGCTTGAAAGAAAAAAGAGGCCGTCGAAACTGTCACTCCAATGCTGGAAAACGGCGAATGGCGCATCAGCAGCTACTACATTAAATAATGGCTTACGCTCACGGATGAAAATAACCAGCGCTCTGGTATGATGCGCGACAAGTATCCTCTAACCTGCAGGCAATAAGGCTGAAATCTTCACAACCCGAATCACCGGCTAATAACAAACCGAACGGGCCAAACACGGCTACTGAAAAACCCAATCCAATCCCTTTTCGCGAGGCGTTTTGGTATTGGCTAAAACTTGGTTTTATCAGCTTTGGCGGCCCTGCCGGGCAAATCAGCATGATGCATCAGGAGCTGGTGGAAAAACGCCGCTGGATTTCCGAACACCGCTTTCTGCACGCCCTCAACTACACCATGGTTTTACCTGGCCCCGAGGCTCAACAACTAGCCACTTACATGGGCTGGCTCATGCACGGCGTTAAAGGAGGCATCGCAGCGGGTGTGCTGTTTGTCCTGCCCTCACTGTTCCTGTTGATGGCGCTGACTTGGGTTTATCTCGCCTACGGTGACGTACCCGTGGTAGCTGGCATTCTTTATGGCATCAAACCAGCCGTTACTGCTATTGTGGTTTTTGCCGCTTACCGGATTGGCTCTCGCGCATTAAAAAACAATGTGTTGCGCACTCTCTCTGTGCTCGCTTTTATCGCCATCTTTGCCTTCGATATTCCTTTCCCCTACATCGTACTGATAGCAGGTTCGGTTGGTTTGTTTGGCTCCCGACTGGCACCGGATAAATTTAAAATCGGCAACGCCGTTGATTCAAAGCAGGACAGTTATGGCCCGGCAATCATCGATGACGACACCCCTGTGCCACCGCACGCCCGCTTCAAACTCAGTCGTTTTATCGGCTTTGCCTGCGTGGGTCTGACTATCTGGCTGATAAGCATGGCCTTGCTATTCGCTAGTTTCGGCTGGGAGGGCACCCTCACCCAAATCGGCTGGTTCTTCACCAAAGCCGCACTGCTAACCTTTGGTGGTGCTTACGCAGTATTACCCTACGTCTATCAGGGCGGTGTCGAGCAGTATGCTTGGTTAAGCGGCACACAAATGATTGATGGCCTTGCACTGGGCGAAACCACTCCCGGCCCACTTATCATGATCGTTGCCTTTGTCGGTTTCATGGGCGGCTGGACCAAGGAAATATTCGGTCCGGAAATGTTGCCGCTAGCTGGTGCTGCTGGCGCCGCAGTCGCAACGCTGTTCACCTTCCTGCCGTCATTCCTGTTTATACTGCTGGGCGGCCCATCGGTAGAAGCCACACGCCATGATGCAAAGTTCACTGCACCGCTAACAGGCATCACCGCCGCCGTAGTGGGCGTGGTCATCAACCTCGCGGTGTTCTTTGCCTACCACGTGCTGTGGCCGCAGGGTTTTGAGGGCAGTTTTGAATGGTTTTCTGCACTGATTGGCGCGGCAGCTTTTGTGGCGCTGTTCAGGTTTAAAATGGGTGTGGTTAGCGTGATAGGACTATGTGCGCTAATTGGCTTGGCGTATTCTCTAGCACTTTAAAAAACCACTACCCTATTCATTTCCTTGATCAAAATTCACCTGAAACAAAGCTGCATACAACACCGGCACAACCAGTAGCGTCAGTAAGGTCGCAAAAGCCAAACCAAACATAATTGAAATCGCCATGGGTTTAAACATGGCGGTGCCGCCCCACCACAGGGGCATCATGCCTAATACGGTGGTCGCCGTCGTCAACAAAATAGGACGCAGGCGTTGCTGACAAGCATCGATAATCGCTTTAGCCTCAGGTTCACCTAATTCTTCGACTTCAATTCTTATCCGGTCAATCAAGACAATGGCGTTATTAATAATGATCCCTGCCAAGGAAATCACGCCAAGAATCGTAAGGAAAAGAAAAAAACAATGAGCGAAAAAAATCGCATAAAGCCATCCCTTGGAGTTATTACAGCAAATGTCTATTACCGCGCACGATAAAAGCCCTGGTAACAAAAATCTATATCTCTGATTGCCACTTTACACTTTACACTTTACAAATATAGTTTCTATTCAACACGAAATTACAACTTACCCAACCTCGCTGGGATCTCAAACAATACTCATTTATTTATTTGAATATGTGACACATTAGCTCCACTTTTAGAATCTAAAGCCCTAGAATGCCAGGACTTTCAGTAAGATCAGGATCTATTTGTGACCAACAATGATATTTTGCGCCGTATCCGCTACACCTTTGATTATGACGATTCAAAAATGATGGCGTTGTTTGCCCTTGCTGACCTTAAGGTCACTCGCGAACAGGTCAGTAACTGGTTAAAAAAAGAAGTAGACCCGGACTACCAGCTTTGCAATGACACCCATCTGGCTATCTTCCTCAATGGTCTGATTAATGATAAACGCGGCAAAAAAGACGGCCCCCAGCCCGAGCCTGAAAAACGTTTAACCAACAATATTATTTTCAGAAAACTCAGAATTGCTCTGGATCTCAAAGACAACGATATATTGGAGATCATGGCGCTAGCGCCTTTCCAGATGAGCAAACCAGAATTAAGTGCCCTATTCCGCAAAGCCGGCCATAAACACTACCGGGCCTGCAAGGATCAGATGCTGCGTAATTTCCTGAAAGGCTTACAACATAAATACCGCGCAGACTCAAAAGCCGAAACCGGCTTCAAGTGGAATTAAGTTCTACTGCCTCGCTAATCTAAATGACTCTGTGAGGGCGGATTTCTAAATTCGCCCTCTATGTAAACTACTACAATCATCGCTCAATAATGTTTGGTCAGCGTTCACTACCTATACCGCTGAAGATAAACACACAGAACCACTCTAGCTTAATCACCGCCCCATTTATCGGCACGAGAAAACCACAACGATAGATTTTTCAGATTATTAAATCAAAATCAATCAATTATACAAAATAATCCGCGCAACTTATCTTATACCTCAGAGCCGGCCCCTTTGGCCGCCAACATCACTCTGAGGATAAGCACATGAGCAAAGTTACCTTAACAACCTCCACCGGAGCGCCCATCGCTGACGATAATAACAGCATCAGTGCAGGTGAGCGCGGCTCACTAACCTTCGACAATCACTATGCCTTCGAAAAACTGGCGCACTTCAACCGCGAAAGAATTCCCGAACGTGTAGTTCATGCACGCGGCACTGGCGCCTATGGCATCTTCACCGTCACACATAACTTGCAAGATCACACCATTGCCGATTTCCTGCAGCAAGCAGGACAGAAAACCGAGGTATTTGTACGTTTTTCAACCGTCGGTGGTGGCCAGGACTCAAGCGATTACGCTCGTGATCCGCGCGGTTTTGCCATCAAGTTTTATACCGCTCAGGGCAACCACCTTTCCACTTTTTATACCACACACTAACCTGATCCCCTCCGCAAAAACTGTACACCGAGTTAAGCGGTCACGCTCAAGGAATGCAACGCTAACACATAGAATGTCAGCGGCTTGTTTTGTAGTTAGTAGGTTGTGGTTTATTTCAATACTCCTCGGTTGCTTGAGGAGCATTGAAGCGCTCAGACGCTACGGATGCCATGCGGTTAACTTAGCTCACGGCATGATTATCCTATCGTTATCCACACCTTTCCTGGCGCCACGCCCGCAGCATCCGCACCAACCAGCAGGCTATCTCCCGATTCGCCCCATAGCTATGGCGCTCTAACCAGTCCAGCAATTGAGCGATCTGCCGATCATCCAAATCAGCATCGACAATTTCTCCAAGCAGTGCCGCCTCACGGCCATCGACGCTTTTTTTTTGGGCCATTTCAAGCCGGTTAAAAAATTCCAGTAGAAGTTTCCGCTCCGGAATATGGATTAGATAGCCGCGCAGGTTTCGAAGCGCATCGTGTTCAAGCTTAATACGCTCCACCGAGTGTAACTCCTGATAATAGCGCTGTTGCCAGGTCTGAAAAGCGGCTATCAAGGGATACATCGCAATGGGCAACCAGGGGAGAAAACGTTGCAGTTCGCTACCAAAAGATAACAGCGGACCGGCACTTTTTAGCTTGGTCCACAGGGCCGCTTTCATCTCTGCACCACCCGTTCCACCAACCATGCCACCAACTGAGGGCGTACCGCTTGGTGGCGACGCTGAATGCTTTCAATCTCTGTCGCACATTGCTGCTCAAGCAGTTGTTGATGATCAACGATACCCTGTAATAACTTTTGCTTATCACTTTCAAAATCCTGATCGATTTTTTTCAGACAGTGCTGATGCGTCTGACCCAACTGCTGACGCCGTTTTTCCAGGTTTTCTTCAACCGTCCTTTCAGCCTGCCGAATAGTCTCGGCAGCCGCTTGTTCGGCTTTCGCCAATTGCTCGACAAATTGTTCAAGCTCACTTTGTTTCATAATCGCTAACACATGATCCTATATAGGTTGACCTTGATACTTTGACCTTAAAAGAATGCCCTTAACTCAAGCGCGCCTTTAACAGTTTGACCTGAAAGATCGCTTCTCTATCCTTCTCTTCCAAACGCTGCTCAATACGCTTTTTTTCCCTTTCCAGATCCGGGATCACCACCTCGGTTAATGCATTGACCTTGCGATGGCATTGTTTCAGGGCTATCGAAAGGCGACGAATATTGGTTTCCAGGTTCATCAGTTCAACAAGCTCCGGGAGTAACTTTGCCAGGCTGCCACGCAGCTGTTCAGGGCGAATGTCCACCTGGGCAACCCCGGCCAAAGGAGTCAAGACAGGTGACTGGTAAAGGTA
>Ga0209292_1000766_pt1 | contig 41128 bp, 40 predicted proteins | sample GOMGulsemesocosm_2_FD_184634 | JGI IMG/M metagenome (GOLD analysis project Ga0209292, IMG submission 184634) | Methane-oxidizing microbial communities from mesocosms in the Gulf of Mexico - GOM9C Gulf of Mexico (SPAdes) (version 2) | ecosystem: Environmental > Aquatic > Marine > Cold seeps...
AAACACTTAAAACTTAAGGTGGTTATAGCAATGGGGCTCACCTCTTACCTTTCCGAACAGAGAAGTTAAGCCCATTAGCGCCGATGGTACTGCAGTTATGTGGGAGAGTAGGTCGCCGCCTTCTTTAATCCTCAATGTCTAACGATGTTGAGGATTTTTTTTGCTGTAAACTGAAATAATGATGTACTTGTGTACGGATGTTTTATTAGAGTTTAAGTTTATCTATTATAGTAGTTATAAAGATCTTGTTACAACATCAAAGATGTTAATACCAATTTTTGTAATGTATTGTTGATTGATGAAAATCAAAACTATTCAATGATTAAAGCAAATAGGCTTATTGGGTTAGATGATTATAGTAAGTGGTATTCAGATAGCAGTAATAAAGCAAGTAATTGTCATGTACCTCTAACAAAACTTTAAAATGTATCCAGTATGCTTTGTCAACACATATTAAGCATGGTTGTATGTTGAAGCTTGTGATGTAATATCAGAGAATATATGATAAATGAATATGTAATTAGGATTGATATCGCTAGAGTGTATTGAAAATGGTGGAGAATATTTTTTTAAAACTACAATTGTGAAATTGTATCAATTCCAGTAGTTTCACAATTGCAATTACCACTAGTTTTATTAAACTTTAACAATGGACAATCGGTTTTCCTAAATTCAATTTCTGGAGATCGATACACATATTATGTTACTATTTCAAGACTTAAATTACTATATAATACAAAAAGGCACTCTTTATAAAGAGTGCCTTTTTGTATTATATAGTAATTATGTTATTTTTTAAAAAATTCTGATATTCCTTTCAATTGTTCAGTATCAAAATCTGAATTTTCTAATGCTTGAACTAAATCTAGAAATTGTGATGGGTTCATATCATTTCCTAATATACGAACAATTCCAAATCCTTGAGAGTTATCGCTTCCAAAAATAATAACTTCATCAATAGCAGTATCGTTTCCTAAATACTTAACTACTGCTCCTTGCTTGTTATTACCATATTTGATAAGTGTTTTATAGGAATCATCAGCTAAAATTGATTTTATTTTAAGCTTTTCCGATTCATATATAGAACTGTTAGTATCATTTTTGTTAAAACCTAAAAAATTTAGTTTTCCAATTGAATTATAAGCTTTCTTTTGTTTTTCTGTAAACCTACTCTCGTCAAGTTTTAATGCGCTTGTTGGTATGTCAAGTGCTATAAAGTTTTGATTTTCTTGATTGTTAACATAATATTTCTGTAATGAAGATTTAGAATCACAACTAGTAAATAAGATTGCAATAACAAGTGTTGAAAAAATTATTTTGATTGATTTCATTTGATGATTGATTATAGTCTCGTAAAGTATCCGATAGTTTACGAATACTCTTACGAGGCTTAGTTAATTTATTTCTTTTTAGCTTTCTTTAGGTGTTCACCTCCGGGGATGTTCATTTTTTGTGTCAATTTTGAAACTTGTTTTAAATCAAAATCACCAGTAAGTGTTAATAATACAGTTTCAATATTTTTCCCATCAACTTTTAAGTCAGTTCCTTTTACAAACATTAATAGTTCGCTAACCTTATTTGAATTACTACCTTCTTTCATAAAAAACTTTACATTGGTGTCACCGTCTTTTACACGCATCAACTCTTGTAAGTTTGATTTTTTAAGATATTTAGACATCATGTTTTGCATTTTCGTAGTAGTTGCTTCGCTTTTACTTACAAAAACTTTTAAACTAGTAATGTTTTTAATAAGGTTAATATATTCTTCAGCTTCTGGGTCTTCAGTGCTTACGTCAATTTTACTCATTAAATTGAACATATTTGCATTAACAATTACTGAGGTTACCCCGTCTTGATCTTCTAGTGAATCAAAGTAATTTTGAGCTGATGCTACTATTGGTAATAATACCATTCCTAATATTAATATAACTTTTTTCATGATTTTAATTTTTAATTTAATGATTTGTTTTGAAAATTTGATTTTTAGTGTTATCAAACTTATTTAAATACAACATTTTTTCTGTGCCAGTATTAAAGTTGCTTGATAATAATTGTAATGCTTCCTTAGTTTGAAAATAAGCTTGTAAAGCTTCCTCTTCTTGGTTGTTGTTTTTAACCTCGTTAAAAGTATAAAAACCGATTGCTAAAATTAAACTTGCAGCAACAGTAAGCCATTTAAAGTTGATTTTTCTAGGTTTTAATGGTACTGATTTACTTGATGTTTCGTTTTTAGCGATAGTAAAGTATTGAAACATATACTTGTATTGCTCCAAATGTGGCGCCACATTTGTTGAAGAAAAATAATTGCGCAATTCTTTTTCTTCAGAAATAGAAGTTTCAGCCTCTAAATACTTTTCTATTAATTTTTCTATGTTATTTAATTCCATAGTTGTGTTTTTTTATTAACTGCTCCCTAATTGTTTTACGTGCTCTAGAAAGTGTCACCCTTACAGCTGTTTCTTTCATTTCCAGCACTTTTGCAATGTCAGAAAATTCATATTCTTCAATATCTCTTAATTGCATGACCATTCGCTGTTGTGAAGGTAGTTGTTGCATTAACTTGTCTACCCAAGCTAAACTATCTTGGTGTTCAATTTTTTTTTGTAATTCAACAGACTCATCTTTATAGTTACTATGTACGATTCTTAAATTTTGTGCTTGTTTTGATTTTAATCTATCAAAGCAATAATTTTTTGTCATCGTCATAGCAAATGCTTCTACATTTTTATATGAACTTATTTTCGTTTTATTTTTCCATAATTTTAATAGTATTTCCTGAGTAGCATCCTCAGCTTCCTCGTTTGATACTAATAAACGCTTTGCCAAACGGTATAGTTTGTCTTTAAATGGTAAAACCAAGTTTAAAAAAGCAGTTTGATTCATTTAGTTTTATAGTTGTTCTTATTAGTACGACGATTCAATTTCTAATTTGTAACAAGAAAGCATAATTATTATTTATATAACAGTTAAATTAGTTTTTTATATTTTAAGAAAACTAAAAATAATTATGCTTTTAAGGGGCGTAGATTAATTTATAGTAACTTAATACTTGTCCTTATTCTCAAAGAGAAAGCTTTTTTTTTAATGATAAACTTAATATTAAAACATATATATGAAACGATTTAAATATAACATTTTTGCGGCACTCTTTTTTGGGTTTATACTTACTGGATGTTTTGATGACAATAATGATGTTATAAATCCTTCTACTGCAACAGAAATAGGTGATTTTGTATGGAAAGGAATGAATAGTTATTATCTATATAAAGATGATGTATCCGATTTAGCTGATGATAGATTTGAATCACAAGGGGGCTTAACTAATTATATTACGGGTTTTACAACGCCAAAAACATTGTTTGAAAATTTAGTTTTTGATAGACCTACTACAGATAAATTTAGTTGGATTGTGAGTGATTATCAAGCTTTAGAGGCTGTATTTGCTGGCGTATCTAAAAAAAATGGAATGTCATTTGGTTTTTTTGCTGATCCCGATACTAATAGTAATAATGCTTATGGTTATGTTAGGTATGTGCTTCCTAGTTCCAATGCTGCCAACAATGGAATTGTTAGAGGAACAATATTCAATAGTGTAAACGGAGTAGAAATAACGTATGACAGTGTAACTAGTCAGATTGATAATGGAATTATATCAAGTTTAGGCAATGATGTTTATACTATTGGTTTAGCTACTTACGATGGGCTTGTAGTTACTCCAACGAGTACAACCACAGAATTAACAAAAACGGTATTAACAGAAAATCCTATTTTGCAATCGTCAGTGTTGGATGTAAATAGTATTAAAATAGGATATTTAATGTACAATTCTTTCACAGCGAACTATGATGATCAATTAAATGCTGCATTTGCTGACTTTCAAGCAAATAGTGTAACAGAATTAGTCTTGGATTTTAGGTATAACCCTGGAGGATCGGTTCATAGTGCTATAACTTTGTCAAGTTTAGTTACGGGTCAATTTACAAGTCAGGTTTTTAGTACTGAGCAATGGAATTCAAAATGGCAAAGTTATTATGAACAACATGCCCCTGCTCAATTAATTAATTCGTTTGTTTCACAAACAAGAAATGGACAAACCTTGAATAGTTTAAATTTAACTAAGGTGTATGTAATAACAACAGGCCGTTCAGCTTCAGCTAGTGAATTGGTTATAAACGGATTGAATCCATACATTGATGTAGTTCAAATAGGAACAGCAACAACAGGAAAGTTTCAGGCTTCCGTAACCTTATATGATTCTCCTAATTTTAGTAAAACAGGAGCTAATCCAGGACACAAATATGCAATGCAACCATTGGTGTTAAAATCATTAAATAGCGTAGGGTTTACGGATTATTTTAATGGATTTACCCCAGGTTCAACAATGGAGTTAGCGGAAGACTTTAGTAATATGGATGTATTAGGTAATGAAACAGAACCTTTGTTGGCATTAGCAATAGCAGATATTACTGGTTCTGGAAAAGCATCACTAATGATTAAGAAAGAAAAGATAAACAGTATTAGAGCAATCGATTTCATGAACCATCCTTTAGAAAGTACAATGCATATAGGAGAGTAATTATAATATAAATTCATAGCAATAAAAAAAGCCTTTCAGTTATGAAAGGCTTTTTTTTGTATTAAGGGGTAACTGTTAATTGAAATAGATTCCACCAGGAATTACTCCTACAGTAATAGTTTCTATTTCAGTGTTGTCTGTTAAGTCAAAAACTCTTAGAGTACCATCATTCACTTGATTCCCCACATCTGTTGTATATAATTTACCGTCATTTACTTTGATATTTGATGTCGTTGTAGTGATTATAGATGTAGTTGGTAATGTTATTTCAGATGCTAACATAGAATATACAGAACCATTTAACTCATAATATAAATTTCCTGAATCATAACTTAAAGATTTTGGGTGCTCATTTAAAGCAAAGTCAATAGTTGTTAATATCGAATTATCTGAGGAGTTGATTTTAATTAATTTACCACCAGTTTCAGATCCACTTGAAAGTGGTTTTCCTTCACATAATACCCAGATATTATTAGCTGAATCAAATACAATTTCAGCAGGTACATCTCCAACAGGTATTGTTGGATCCACCAAAGAATCGTCAGAGGTATCAATTACAGAAATTTCATTATTATAATTTAACCCTCCTTTATGTGAAACATATAATTTACCGTTTTTAGCTATTATTTTCTCAGGCCCTTCACTTACAGGGATTTCTGATTCAATTGTGTTAGTTTCTAAATTTATAACAGCAATAAAATCATCCATACTATCATTTGGATCTCCCCAATTGGTTACATATCCTTTTTCTCCAGATGCAACAAAGTATCTAGGGGTGTTTAAGCCTGTTATAATACTAGTTTCTTTTAAAAATGAATTTCTATTTACAACCGTTATTTTATTTTCATCTGTAACAACTAGATAAGCTTTGTCATTATTAAAACCTATTGACAGTAATCCATTACCAATATTTTCGCTATTTACAGTATCGTATATTTGATGTTCCACGGTACTAAAATCATCTGAAATAAAAGAAATAGTTCCAGTAGATGCATTTCCGTAATTGGGTATTAAAAGACCATTTTGATATGCGATACTCTCGTTATCAATTATAGTGATAGTAAGCACATCTGATTGATCAATAAACAGTTCAGAGTCAGACGTGTCTGTAACGGTTATTATAATATCTTCATTTTCTTCAATAAGCATATCATCTAGTATACTTAAAGTAGTAGTAGTTGATAAATCGCCAGCAGGAATTGTTACACTCAAAGTAGGAATAGTGTAATCATTTATATTCTCCGCCGTACCAGTTAATTCAAAATTGATGGTCAAATTAGTTGAATGTACGTTTGAAACATTAAAAGTTAGTTCAACACTACCTTCGGTTTCGCTTACATTTGTAGTTGAAGCATTTAAATAAAAAGAATCAGGTTGAAATTTAACCCCTTCATCTTCAGTACAAGATGTTATTAAAAATACAAGCAATAAAATGTATAAAATATTCTTCATTAGTGAGATCCTTATGTGTTGTGAGTACCTATAGTTTTGCGTAGTATACTATAAGTGTAAATGTAAGCTATTTTATACAAAAAAGAAAAGGTCACCAGTATTGGTGACCTTTTCTAAACTCTAATTCAAAATTAACAAACACTTAAAATTTTAATGCTAAACCTAGCGTATAATTCCTACCTTTTGTTGAGTATCCAAATATCTCAATATACTCTTCATCAAAAATATTTACTAGTGAAGCATTTATTTCTAAGTTTTCTGTAAGTTGATGATTCACAAAAAAGTTCACCAAATTGTAAGCCTCTAAAACTTTTTCTTCTGTTGTAAAACTAGGTGTAAAAAACACATCTTCACGTACATCTGTATATTGGTATGCTAAAGATAACGATGTTTTTTCTTTTAAAATGTAAGATAAATTCGCGTTAGCTTTATGCTTAGGGTTTCTTCTGCTTAAAACCGCTGTTTCATGTTGTAAGAACGTATAATTACCTGTTAAATTTAATGATTTACATAAAGGTAGAGTTGTTTCTAATTCAACTCCTTGAGTTTTAATTTTATCATCATCTTCGTTTGTGTAACCAGTTACATCCCACACAATTTTACTTTTATCCTCTCTATGGAAAGCTATAGCACTTAGACGGTATTTTTTATTATAAAGTAATTCAAAACCACCTTCGGAACTAAAACTCTCTTGTGGTTTTAAATCAGTATTCCCATAAGTAGGGTCATATTGTTGGTATAATGAAGGCGCAATAAAGGATGTGCTTCCTGAAGCTAATAATTTCACATTTAATTTATCAGTAGCTTTTATATTAAATGAGGGGTTTACATTATATACAAAATGACTTCCATAGTTGCTATGGTTGTTTAATCTGGCTCCTGCGTTTACTGTTAAGCCAAAATCTGACAAATATGTAATGTTTAAATACGGGTCTATTAAAGTTACTTCAGTCTCTTCTGTTGTAATACTTGTCACTAAAGCTGTACTTCCCCAAGGAATACTAGCTTGTTCCATATTAAACTCTTGATAATTTACCCCAACAACAGCCCACAAGTATTTTGTGAACTTGTACTTGTTATATAAATCTGCAGTAATACTGTTACTCTCGTATTTAGAAGGAAAGCTAGTGTTTTCTAAATTTTTCCTTGTAGATGCCACAGATGTATTTAAAACAATACTTCCTTTATTGTATTTATATTCAGGGTTAATACCAAACTGAATGTTTTTAGAAGTTGCTTCATTAAAACCATCAAAGCCACCTGTATTGTCATAATTATTTTTGAAATAATTGTAGTTAGCAAAACCGTTTAATTTAAATGATTTAGAAAAATAATATCCTAATTTAGCAACAACATTGTTTCTTTCAAACGGATCATCTTCAAAAAGACTACCATCTTGACTTCTTAAAGAAGACATTCCTTTGGTATTCTCAATACTTCCGCCAATTAAATAATTAAATTTACCTAACCTACCGCTAATGTTAGTACCAACCGTTGCAGTGTTTAGTTTGTATTTGTCAGTTTCTGTAGTTCTGTTACTTCCTGTATTCATGTATACTACAGCCTCAGTTTTTTTATCAGAAACTTTTTTAGTAGTAATACTAATTACACCAGATGTTGCTCCAGTACCATATAAAGTACTTACACCACCTTTAACAATTTCAATTGATTCAATAAGATTAATATCTAATAAACGTAAATCAAAATCATTACTACTTGTAGAGGGGTCGTTCACTTGAATTCCGTCAATTAAAATAACAACTTGGCTATTATTACCACCGCGTATGCGATATGCAAGATTTTGACCATTGTTACTTTTAGCACCAGTAATCTCAATACCAGAAACGGTATTAATTGTTTGTGCTAAGCCTTGTCCCTTAACTTTTTGTAAATCTTCTTGAGAAATTTGGTAAATTACTTTTCCAGATTTTTCTCTGTTCATTTTAAACTTTGTGTCTAAAACAACTGTTTCCAATTGTTCTACTACCAAACTGTCTTGTGTTTTTTCTTGTGCATACGAAGTACATGCAAAGAAAGCCATACCTAAAAGGCTAAGTACTTTTCTGTTCATTTTTAAATAAGTTTTTTTCAATAATAATTTAGGTGCACTTACGCTTATACTTCTTTTCCCGGAAGTTTAAACATTGTACAGAAAAAGGCAGGTCTCCTGACTTGCTTAGTGTTACTTACCTTCCCGTCTTTTTAATTGTTCAGACAGTGGTTTGAAAGAGTAACAGATAGCTAAAAATAGCTAAAGCTTACAGTTGCGGGTACAGCTTAGGGTTTACACCTAAATTCCCTTTAATTAAAATCGAAGTTTTCAATTTTAAAACCAAATTCGGCGCGAAAGTAATATTTTTTATCCACTTTTGCAGTGTTAAACTAATTAATGTTAAATGAAAAAATCGGTTTTTAATTGGAGTGGTGGAAAAGATAGCGCGCTAGCTTTACACTATATCCAACAACAAAATGAATACGATGTAAAAACGCTGCTTACTTCTGTAAATGATAAATTTGACAGAATATCAATGCATGGTGTACGAACAGAATTATTGCATCAACAAGCAAAATCTTTAGGCATAAATATACAAGAATTAAGATTGCCTGAAAGTCCTAATATGGAGGAATATAACTCACTTTTAACAAAGTTGAATGAAGGGCTAAAAAAGCAAGGAATTACACATAGTATTTTTGGTGATATATTTTTAGAAGATTTAAAAATCTATAGAGAAAAACAATTAGCAAAAGTGGGCTTACAAGCTCATTTTCCTTTGTGGAAAAGAGACACTAAAGAGTTGGTACATGAGTTTATCGATTTAGGTTTTAAAACAATATTGGTATGTACAAAAGCTGAATTATTAGGTAAGGAATTTGTTGGAGAAGTAATTACGAAAGACTTTTTAAAAGAATTGCCGAAAAATGTAGATCCTTGTGGAGAAAACGGAGAGTTTCATACGTTTGTTTATGATGGGCCAATATTCGAAAATCCTATAGATTTTACTATTGGAGAAAAAGTATACAAAACCTATGAAACTCCTAAGAAAAAAGAAGACGCTTGTTTCTCCAGTACACCTAGTACTAAAGAAATGGGCTTTCATTTCTGTGATTTAATTCCTAAATAGTATCTTTTACAAATTCACACAATGACAAAAAATATTGTATACTTAATTGCGTTGTTTTTTCTGGTTTCTTGTAAGAAAAACAATAGCGGAATAGAAACTCTTACTGATAAAGGAGAAACCATAAAAACTGAATTCGCTACTGGTTTTGAGGTGACAGAATATGAAAACTACAACATAATAGAACTTATAAAGCCCTGGCCAAATGCAGATAGAACATTTGTTTATTTGTTAGTAGATAAGGATAAGGAGGTTCCAAAAAATGTGAGTTATGATGCTCTTGTAAGAACTCCAGTAGATAAAATTGTAGTTACCTCTACAACTCATATCCCTGCATTGGAGTCTTTAGGTGAAATTGATAAGCTTGTAGGTTTTCCAAACACAAAATTTATTTCTTCTGAAGCAGCACGTAAACGAATTGATGCGGGTAAAGTTAAAGAATTAGGGAAAAATGAAAACATCAATACTGAGGTCCTTTTAAATATTCAACCAGACGTTGTAATTAGTTTTGCTATAAACGGAAACAATAAAACATATAATACTATTCAAAAGGCTGGTATACCAGTATTATATAATGCAGCCTGGATTGAAGAACATGCTTTAGGTAGGGCTGAATGGGTTAAGTTTTTTGGTTATTTGTTTAAAAAAGAAGCTCAAGCAAATACTGTTTTTAATGATATAGTAACTAATTATAATAATGCTAAAAAATTAGCAAAAAGCACTTCAAATAAACCAACAATATTGGGAGGTTCTATGTTTAAAGATGTATGGAATGTACCTTATGGAAATTCATGGGTAGCTAAATTTATAGCAGACGCTAATGGAGATTATTTATGGGCAGAAACCAAAGGATCTGGTAGTATTGCTCTTAATATAGAATCGGTTATAGAAAAGGCTCAAGACGCTGATATTTGGGTGACTACTGGGACTGAAATGAGTAAAAAGGAGCTTTCCGATAGGAACCAACATTACAAGCAGTTTAAAGCATTTCAAGAAAATAATACCTATATAGCCAATAGAAAAGGAGTAACTGGTGGCTTGTTGTTTTATGAGCTAGGTCCAAACAGGCCAGATTTAATATTGAAAGATTTAATTAAAATATTCCATCCAGAATTACTGCCTGATCATCAATTGTACTTTTATTCAAAAATTGAATAAACCTAGATGTTTTGTCGGACTGAGTAGTTCTACAAAATAAATGGCTAGAAAAGGAAATTACGTGTCATTTCGACGATAGGAGAAATCACATTATCAAGGAAATGTAATGAAGTATATAAATTAAACTTCTAAACTAATAAGCAACAAATGATACATTATATAACAGGAGGAGAACGGTCAGGAAAAAGCAGTTATGCACAGGATTTGGCTTTATCATTATCTGGAAATCCAAAATACATTGCAACTTCTAGAATTTGGGATGGAGATCATCAAAAGAGAATAGACAGACATGTTAATGATAGGGATGATCGTTGGACATCTGTTGAAGAAGAAAAAGAAATTTCAAAATGTATTGACAAAGACGAAACAGTAGTAATTGATTGTGTTACACTTTGGCTTACGAACTATTTTGTTGATTCAAAAAACGACATCGAACAATGCCTAACTTTAGCAAAAGAAGAGTTTGATAAATTAATAGGTATGGATGCAAATATCATTATTATTTCTAATGAAATAGGAATGGGAGTTCATGCTCAGACTGAAGTTGGTAGAAAATTTACAGAGCTACAAGGATGGGTAAATCAGCATATTGCTAAAAAAGCTGACAAAGCAACATTAATGGTATCAGGAATTCCTGTAGAATTAAAATAAAGAGGTATGAAAGTTTTAAGTTCATGGAGTGGTGGTAAAGACAGTTGTTTTGCTTTAATTAAAGCGAAAGAAGAGGGGTATATTCCAGCTGTTATGTTAAACATGATGAACGAAAATGGAAAAGTATCAAGGTCTCACGGAATAAAATTGCAAATTTTAGAGGCTCAAGCTCAAGCAATGAAACTTCCTTTGGTAACCAGTGCTTCAACTTGGGGGAATTATGAATTAAATTACATCAATACCTTAAAAAGTATTAAAGAGAAACATGAAATTCAAGCTGCTGTTTTTGGAGATATAGATATAGCATCTCACAGGGAGTGGGAAGAAAAAGTATGTAAAGCAGCCGAAATAAAAGCTTTATTACCGCTTTGGCAAGGAGATAGAAGAGAGCTTGTTTTAAGTATGATTAAAGCTGGAATAAAAGCTATTATAGTATCTTGTAATTTAACTTTGGGGATAGCTTTTTTAGGGAGAGAAATAAACGAGCAGCTACTTAATGAACTTGAAGATTTAGGAGTTGATTGTTGTGGCGAAAATGGAGAATATCATACACTAGTAGTTGATTGCCCTTTATTTGAAACTCCAATAGAATTGCCAAAGTCAGAAAAAGTAGAGTATGATAATTACTGTTTTTTAACTTGGAAATAATATGAAAAAATTCACAATCAATTCATTGAACACTCGTTTTAAAAACGAATTAAAGGATAAAATAAATAACAAGACTAAACCATTGGGTGCTTTAGGAATGTTAGAAGATATTGCTTTACAAATAGGACAAATTCAAAACACACTAACTCCAGAAATCAATTTACCCTCAATAGTTGTTTTTGCAGGAGATCATGGTATTGCAAAAAAAGGAGAAGTTAATCCATTTCCTCAGGAAGTAACGGCACAAATGGTATTGAATTTTGCAAATAAAGGTGCTGCTATTAATGTGATATGTAAAACAAATGATTTGGATTTGTATGTGGTTGACGCCGGTGTAAATCATGATTTTGGATTGAATGACACAATTATTGATGCAAAAATAGCTTTAGGGACTAGAAATTATGAAGAGGAAGCTGCCATGACACATGAGCAATGTGTTCAAGCGATAAATAAAGGAGCAGAAATCATAAAAAATATTAACGACAAAGGATGTAATACTATTGGTTTTGGTGAAATGGGGATTGGGAATACATCATCTGCAGCGCTATTAATGAGCTCTTTTTTAGATGTGCCTATAGCAGAATGTGTGGGGGCAGGTACTGGATTAAATAATGATGGTATTAACAAAAAAGCATCAATATTAACAGCAGTTTTTGAAAAACACCAAGTAAAATCTCCTTTAGGAGTTTTAGGAACTTATGGAGGTTTTGAAATAGTAATGATGTGTGGGGCAATGTTACAAGCCGCAGAGTTAAAAATGATCATTCTAGTAGATGGTTTTATAGTAACTTCAGCATTATTAGCAGCTAAAGCAATGAATGAAAACGTTCTTGACTATTGTGTGTTTGCGCATACTTCTGGAGAGCAAGGACATCAAAAAATGTTGAGTCATTTAAACGTAAAACCAATACTGAATATAGGCTTACGTTTAGGTGAGGGAACAGGGGCTGCATTAAGTTTACCAATTTTGAAATCAGCTGTTAATTTTTTAAACGAAATGGCAAGTTTTTCTGATGCTAATGTTACTAATAACTAATTTATGTTAAAAAGAGAACTGCATACTTTTTTGACGGCAATGATGTTCTTTACCAGAATACCTTGTCCGAAATGGGTTGATCATAATCCTGAAATTTTATCAAAAAGCGCTAAATATTTTTCTTTAGTAGGGGTGTTAATCGGAGCTATTGGAGCATTGGTTTTTTTAGCATCGTCATATATGTTCTCTAAAGAAATATCCATATTGTTTAGTATGCTAGCAACAATATACGCAACTGGAGCTTTTCATGAAGACGGTTTTGCTGATGTATGTGATGGCTTTGGCGGTGGATGGACTAAAGATAAAATACTAGCTATAATGAAAGATTCTACCCTAGGAACATATGGTGTTATAGGGTTAATACTAATTTTGGCTATAAAGTTTTCTGCATTAAATAATATGGAAAATATATACTTGCCTTTGCTAATTATTGCAGGGCATAGCACTAGTCGTTTTATTGCAACAACATTAATTTTTACGCATCCATATGTAAGAGATACTAATAGTAAGTCTAAACCAGCAGCAACAAAAATCACAAAATCAATGGTTCTTGTCAGCGGATTTTTAGGTTGTATGCCACTAGTATTCTTTTTTAAATGGCAGGTTTTTTTAGTGCTTATTCCAATGTATTTGTCTAAAATGTATTTAGCTGAAAAATTTAACAAATGGATCGGCGGACAAACTGGAGATTGTGCTGGAGCTGTTCAGCAATTAAGTGAGGTTGTATTTTATTTAAGTTTTATTGTATTATGGAAATTTATTTAATTAGGCATACCACACCAAAAGTAGAGAAGGGTATTTGTTATGGCCAATCTGATATTGATGTTCAGGATTCATTTGAAGAGGAATCAGAAGTGATTAAAAAGCAGGTACTTATAAATAGTAATGATTTTGAAGTTTATAGTAGTCCACTGATAAGATGTAAAAAACTAGCACAATGTTTTAGTAAAGAAATTACTTTTGATCAAAGATTGATGGAAGTTAATTTTGGTGACTGGGAATTACAGCCGTGGGATGATATTAATGAAGATGATTTAAATACCTGGATGGCAGACTTCGTTACTACAGCACCACCCAACGGTGAATCTTATGTTCAATTGAGTGAACGAGTTAATACAGCTTTTGATGTTATTGTTAAGGACTCTGGTAAAGATAAAATCATAGTTGCTCACGGTGGAGTAATCAGAGCTATTGTGGCTAAGATTAAACAAATAGATTTAAAGGATTCCTTCAATATTAAAATTCCATATAGTCATGTTGTCAAACTTGTAAAGGATGAAAAAGGAATACATATAAAAGAAGGATTGATACTGAGTGAGTGTAACTAGTATAAAAAAATGATGGTCTTAAGCTATTACCTAATTACGAATTGTATTTTTACAAAAAAGAATTGAATTGGAAACACCAAAATCATATACGAAAATATTCATAGTGCTACTTATTGTATTGGTAGTTTGTTTCTTTTTAAATATTTGTTTAGGATCTGTAAGTATTCCTTTTAAAGATGTTGTAGCAGCCATACTAGAAGATAATAGTACAAAATCATCTTGGCAACATATCATTATAAATTATAGAATACCAAAAGCGACTACTGCATTACTTGTAGGATCAGGGCTTGGTGTATCAGGTTTATTAATGCAAACCTTATTCAGGAACCCACTAGCTGGGCCTTATGTTTTAGGGCTAAGTTCAGGAGCAAGTTTGGGTGTGGCAATAGTTATATTAGGATCCTCACTATTCGGAGGAGCATTTTCAGCATTGTTATTAACAAAATGGAGTTTGGTTATTGCATCAAGTATTGGGAGTTTTTTAGTGTTACTAGCCGTAGTTTTAGTTAGTATAAAAGTAAAGGATACGATGGCTATTTTAATTATAGGGTTAATGTTTGCAAGTGTTACGGCAGCAATTGTAAACATGCTTTCTTATTTTTCTACAGCAGAACAATTGCAGCGTTATGTATTTTGGAGCTTTGGAAGTTTAGGGAATCTTTCATGGAATGAGTTGCTTATACTAGGCGTAATTTATTTCATAGGAGTACTATTAACCATACTTTCAATCAAATCGTTAAATGCGCTGCTATTAGGAGATCATTACGCCAAAAGTTTAGGGTTGAATATAAAAAGATCAAGGTTTATTATCATTATAGCTACTAGTTGCTTAGCGGGAAGTATAACCGCTTTTGCAGGTCCTATAGCATTTATTGGTTTAGCGGTTCCCCATCTTACAAAACTAATTTTCGACACATCAAATCATAGAATATTGGTGCCAGCAGTATTGTTTTCAGGAAGTATTTTAATGTTAATTTGCGACAGTATAGCGCAATTACCAACAAGTGAATATACCCTACCTATTAATGCTGTAACCTCTTTAGTAGGTGCTCCAGTGATTATTTGGTTGTTAATGAGGAAGAAAAAAATGTTTGTATAACCCACTAGTGAGTTAAATTTATACCTTGAATAGGTAGTTGATCTTTAAAATAAAACTTTGAAAAAAGAAACTGAACATATCGTTTTAAAAGCATCTGATTTATCAGTTGGGTATCAATCCAAAAAGGAAACTCATACTGTTGCAAAACAGATTAATTTTGAACTTAAAAAAGGTGAATTAGTTGGATTAGTTGGTGGAAATGGTATAGGTAAATCTACTTTGTTACGAACACTTACAAATACTCAGCAACCTTTAGCAGGAACTATTCATGTTAATAATCAGGAATTAACAAAAATTAATCAACTTACTTTAGCAAAACAGTTGAGTGTGGTGCTTACTGAAAACGTTTCTCAAACAAATTTATCCGTTCAGGAGTTAATCGCTTTAGGCAGACAGCCGTATACCAATTGGCTTGGAACGTTATCAGCTACGGATATTGAAAAAACGGTATCCTCTTTGGATGTTATACAAATTAAGGAATTCGCTCATAAAAAATGTTTTGAACTCAGTGATGGACAATTACAAAAAGTAATGTTAGCAAGAGCTTTAGCTCAAGATACTGATTTGATAATTTTGGATGAGCCTACTACTCATTTGGATTTATATCATAAAGTTTATATTCTTAAATTATTGCAAAGGTTGGCCAAAGAGACTAATAAGACTATTTTGTTTTCTACCCATGAAATAAACGTAGCGCTGTCTATGTGTGACAAGTTAATTGTCATGAAACAGGAGAAAACTCATTTTGGGACACCTCAAGAACTAATTAGTAATAATGCATTTGATGATTTGTTCCCCAAAGATTTAGTCGCTTTTGACTTAGACAGTGGTTCTTTCAAAATAAAATAATTCAGGATAGTATCTTCAATAAAATCAAATTATCTTTACCCTTTTATATTTAGCTTAATTATATATGTCAGAAACAATCATCATTATTGTTGCCAGTATCATCTTTGGAGTTATTGGGTTTTTAATAGGAAAGCATATTTCGAAGCTTCAAAACACATCAGAATTGAGCGGGGTAAATGAACGGAACTCAATATTAGAAAAACAATTGGGAGATGTGAAGCAATCTGCTAACGTAGAAAATAAAAAGCTTGAAGATAATTTTTCCACGCAATTGAATTCATTAAAAGAACAGTTACATAAATCTGATCAAGATAAAGAATTGATCAGAAAACAGAAAGATGCTGTTACTATTGAGTTGACTAAACTTGATGCTGATTTTAAAAACCTTCAATTGAGGAATGACGAACAAAAAGAAGAAGTGGAGAACCTCCAAGAAAAATTCACTAAAGAATTTGAAAATTTGGCAAATAAAATTCTTGATGAAAAAGCAAATAAGTTTACGGAGCTGAATAGAGAGAATATTAAAAATATTTTAAATCCTTTACAAGAAAAAATACTTCATTTTGAAAAGAAGGTAGAGGATACTCATAAAGAGAGTATTGGTCATCATGCTAGTTTGAAAGAACAAATTTTAGGCTTAAAAGATTTAAACCAGCAAATGAGTAAAGAAACCCTAAACTTAACAAAAGCTTTAAAAGGAGATAGTAAGTTACAAGGTAATTGGGGAGAGTTAGTTTTGGAACGCGTTTTAGAGAAATCAGGCTTAGAAAAAGGAAGTGAATATTTTGTGCAACAAAGTTTTACAACCGAAGAAGGCAACCGAGTATTGCCAGATGTAGTCATACATTTACCTGAAAACAAAAAAATGATTGTTGATTCAAAGGTGTCTTTAACACATTACGAACGTTTCGTAAATGAAGAAGATAAAGATTTGCAACAACAATATTTAAAAGAACATGTAAACTCTATTAAAAGGCATGTTGAGCAATTAGGAGATAAAAATTACCACGACTTATATAAAATTGAAAGTCCAGATTTTGTATTGTTATTTATCCCAATTGAGCCTGCATTTGCTGTAGCCTTAAATCAAGATAATTCATTGTACAATAAAGCTTTTGAAAAGAACATCGTTATTGTTACTCCAACAACACTATTAGCTACATTACGTACTATTGATACCATGTGGAATAACGAAAAGCAGCAAAAAAATGCCATAGAAATTGCACGTCAAGCAGGTGCATTGTATGATAAATTCCATAACCTAATGGCTGATTTAACTGGTGTAGGAAAGGATATGGATAGAGCAAAATCAAATTATTCTGCAGCTATGAATAAATTGTTTGAGGGAAAAGGAAACTTAATTACTTCTGTAGAGAAAATTAAAAAATTGGGGGCAAAAGCAAAAAAATCACTGCCAGAAGCTATTGTTAATAAGGCATTAGAATCTGAAGAAAACTAATATGTCATCATGAAGAAAATAATATTTTTAATAGTACTTGTGATCACTTTATGCTTTGGAGCTTATTGTGCATTTATCTATTATGTTCCCTATAGTGAAGGAGTACGTTCTGGAGAATTAATAAAAATTAGTAGAAAAGGAGTTTTGCTGAAAACCTGGGAAGGTGAAATCAGTCAAGGAATTTCTGGAGCTCAAATTTTTAAATTTTCTATTGAAGGTAAAGAGAAGAAAGTAATATTTGATTTACAGAAATATCAAGGTAACTATGTGAAAGTATATTATAAGGAGCGATACAAACACATTTCATGGTTGGGAGATAGCAACTATTTTGTAACAAAAGTAGAAAAGGAAACATCACCACATTTTGGTAAGTAATATAAAAAGAGGAACAATTGTTCCTCTTTTTAAAGTTATATGTCACTGCGAATTTTACTTTTTTAAATAAAATTGGCAGTCTCATTGATAATTATGAGATTGCCACAGTCGTACCTCCTTCGCAATGACGTAAACACTAGCTTTTAAAAAGCTTAAAAAGAGATTACTATTTAGTTCTTTCTTTTAAAACAGTTTCAATGTCCTCTAATGTAAACCCTTTTGCTTTTAACAGGATGAGGTAGTGGTACATCAAATCGGCAGCTTCATTTTTAAATAAATTAGCATCGTTATCTTTTGCTTCAATAACAAGTTCCACAGCTTCTTCACCAACTTTTTGAGCAACTTTATTAATTCCGCTACGGTATAATTGATTGGTATATGAGCTTTCGTCATTGTCATCAATACGTTGAGAAATAGTTTGCTCTAATTCATATATAAAACCTCTAGCAGTTTCTGATCCAAAACAGGAAGTAGTTCCTTTGTGACAAGTTGGACCAATAGGATTTGCTTTAATCAAAATAGTATCATTATCACAGTCTATTTCAATAGATTGTACAAACAAATAGTTGCCAGACTCTTCTCCTTTGGTCCACAATCTGTTTTTACTTCTGCTATAAAATGTGATTTTATTTTCTGCTTTTGTTTTTTGAAAAGCTTCTTCGTTCATATACCCTAACATTAATACTTGTAGTGTATTGTTGTTTTGAACTATTACCGGTACTAAACCGTCTCCTTTTTTGAAATCTATCGTCATAAGATTATGCTGTTTTATTTTCAGTAATTCTAACTGGAATATTTTTGTTTTGTAAATAATTTTTAAGTTCTGGTATAGGGATTTCACTGTAATGAAATATACTGGCTGCTAATCCAGCACTTGCTTCAGTGTTGGTAAATAAATCAGAAAAATGAGCTTTGCTTCCTGCGCCACCTGAGGCAATAACAGGAATATTAATAGCTTTACTAACGTCATCTGTAATTCCCATTGCAAACCCAACTTTGGTACCATCATTATTCATAGAAGTCAGTAAAATTTCTCCAGCACCTAATTCCGTAACTTTCTTAGCCCACTCAATAGTTTTTAGCGGAGTACTAGTTCTTCCTCCGTGTACAAATACCATCCACTCATCATCTACAAACTTCGTGTCAATAGCAACAACAACACATTGACTTCCGTATTGATTTGCAATTTCAGAAACTAACTTAGGGTTTTTAACCGCTGATGAATTAATGCTTATTTTATCAGCACCAGCATTAATGATTTTTTCAACATCAGATATGGAGTTAATTCCACCTCCTACAGTAAATGGGATATTGATTTCTTTAGCAATTTCCTGTACTAAATCAACCAAAGTTTTTCTGTTTTCTACAGTTGCAGTAATATCTAAAAACACCAATTCATCCGCTCCTTCTTCTACATATCTTTTAGCTAGCTCAATAGGATCACCAGCATCTTGAATGTCGACAAAATTTATTCCCTTTACCGTTTGTCCATTTTTGATATCTAAGCAAGGAATGATTCTTTTTTTTAACATGGTAACTAAAATTATAAGATTAAAGAAAGTTCTTTTAAGGTGATGTTTCCTTCATAAATAGCTTTTCCTAAAATAGCACCTTCACAACCAATTCCTTTTAAAGTAACTAAGTCGTCTATATTAGAAACACCACCGCTAGCAATTAAATTTATTTTTGTAGCTCCTAAAATCTCTTGGTATAGTTCATTAGATGCACCTTGAAGCATACCGTCTTTTGATATGTCGGTACAAATTACATTAGTGACTCCTTTCGCTTCATAATTTTTAATGAAGTCTAATACATTTAGTTCAGAACTTTCTAGCCATCCGTTAGTGGCAATTTTTCGGTTTAAACAGTCAGCACCTAAAATTATTTTATCATTACCATAGCTAGTTAACCAGTTTAAAAATTGAGTTGGATTGTTGGCAGCAATACTACCTCCAGTAATTTGACTTGCGCCAGATTCAAAAGCTATTTTTAAATCTTCATCAGATTTTAAACCACCTCCAAAATCAATTTTTAATTTTGTTTTAGAAGCGATTTGCTCTAATATTTTATAGTTAACGATATGTTTCGATTTTGCGCCATCTAAATCTACTACATGTAAATATTGTATTCCGTTGTCTTCAAATTCCTTTGCTACCTCTAAAGGGTTTTCGTTATATATTTTTTTGGTATTGTAATCACCTTTCGTAAGGCGAACACATTTACCATTTATGATATCTATTGCTGGTATTATTCTCATAATTCAAGAAAGTTTTTAAGTATTTGCTCACCCACATCAGCTGATTTTTCAGGGTGAAATTGAGTTGCATAAAAATTGTTTTTTTGCATAGCTGTTCCAAAGGATAAAATATAGTCGCAACTAGCAATAGTTTGTTCGTTTATTTCGGCGTAATAACTGTGTACATAATACACATCATTATTAAGCTTGACATCTTTAAATAGCGAACTTTTAGTATCCATAAAGCTATTCCATCCCATGTGGGGAACTTTACCTGTATCAGGAAATTTTTTAACAACAGTATCAAAAATTCCTAAACAACTAGTGTTAGCTTCTTCACTGTATTTACACATTAGTTGTAAGCCAAGACAGATCCCTAACATTGGTTTTTCTATTGCCATTAACACCTTATCTAATCCTTTTTCGGTTAGATATTTCATTGCCGAACTGGCCTCACCCACACCAGGAAAAATAACTTTTTCGGCATTTAATAATTCTGTAGCATCATCAGTAATAATACTCTCATAGCCTAAACGTGTCAATGCATTTTGTAGAGAGCGAATATTTCCTGCGTTATATTTTACTATTGCGATCATTTATATAATTCCTTTAGTACTCGGAATGGAGTAGTTATTAGTTTTAGCAGTAGCCATTTTTATGGCTTTTGCAAACGCTTTAAAAATAGATTCTATTTTGTGGTGCTCATTAACTCCTTCGGATTTAATGTTTAAATTACACTTAGCTGCATCACTAAACGATTTAAAAAAGTGCATAAACATTTCTGAAGGCATTTCTCCAATCATTTCTCTTTTAAAAGAGGCTTCCCAAACTAGCCATGGTCTACCACCAAAATCAATGGCTACTTGTGTTAAACAATCGTCCATCGGCAATAAGAAACCATAGCGTTCTATGGCTTTCTTACTACCTAAAGCTTTTACAAAAGCTTCTCCTAGTGCAATGGCAACATCTTCAATGGTGTGGTGTTCATCAATTTCTAAATCGCCTTTTACTTGAATAGATAAATCTAAGTTTCCATGTTTTGAAATTTGTTCTAACATGTGATCATAAAAGCTTATTCCTGTAGAGATTTCACTTTTTCCGGATCCATCTAAATTTACTTCAATTGCGATATTAGTTTCGTTAGTCACACGGTTTACTGCACCTTTTCTGGGTTTTGCTTTCAAGTATTGATAAATTTCTTCCCAACTTTCTGTAATTAATGAAGCATAGTCATTTGCATCCTTGCTAATAAATATTCCTTGGCATTTTAAGTTTTCTGCTAATTCAATATCGGTAGCTCTATCCCCAATCACATAAGAGTTTTCTAGGTCGTAATTACCGTAAATATATTTAGGTAGTAATCCTGTTCTTGGCTTTCTAGTAGGAGCGTTGTCTTCAGGAAAACTTTTGTCGATTAATACTTCAGAGAAAATAATCCCTTCGTTTTCAAATGCTTGAATTACTTTGTTTTGTGCGATCCAAAAGGTGTCTTCAGGAAAAGAGTTTGTCCCTAAACCATCTTGATTGGTTACCATCACTAGTTCATAATTTAGTTCACTAACAATTTTTCCTAATCCTTGAAAAACACCAGGGTAAAACTCTAATTTTTCTAAACTATCTAATTGATAATCTATTGGTGGTTCAATGGCTAATGTGCCATCTCGATCTATAAAAAGTACTTTTTTCATGTTAGCTATTTTTTAGTGCGTTTATTAATTTGGTGTTTTCTTCAGGGCTTCCTATCGTTATACGAATACAGTTTTTAATCACACTATTTCGGTTTCTAATAATTATTTTTTGAGCCACTAAATTGTTATAAATCCCGTTAGCATTATCAACTTCTACCAATAAGAAATTAGCATCAGAGGGATATACTTTTTTTACTTTTACAAGTATTTTTAAAGCTTTAACTAATTTTTCTTTTTCAGCTATTATAATCTGTTTGTTTTTTTCAAATTCAGTATAATTTCCTAAAACCTTTATTGCAGCTTTTTGATTTAACTCACTTACGTTATATGGGGGTTTTACTTTGTTAAAAAGTTCAATTAAATTAGTGTTTGCATAAGCTACACCAACTCTTGCCGCCGCCAATCCCCATGCTTTACTGAAAGTTTGACTTACAATTAAATTAGGGTATTCTGCTAATTTTGTATTCCAAGAATTTTCAGGGCTGAAATCAATATATGCTTCGTCTACAATAACAATTCCATTAAAATTATTTAGAATATATTCAATGTCAACTGTGTTAATCGTGTTCCCTGTAGGATTATTGGGCGAACAAATAAAAATGATTTTTAAGTATTCATTATTTAAATACGGTTTTACTTCATCTAGATTAATTTGAAAATTATCTGTTAAATGAATTTTTAGTAATTCAACATCATTAATATTAGCTGAGACATCATACATACCATAAGTAGGAGAGAAGGTAAGCGCCTTATCTTTTCCTGGATTGCAAAATATTCTGAATGCTAAATCAATAACTTCATCACTCCCGTTACCTATAAAGATGTTTTCTGTATTGATATTCTTTAATGAACTCAATGAATATTTGAGTTCCTTTTGTTGTGGATCAGGATAGCGATTTAAATTTCCAAACGGATTTTCGTTAGCATCTAGATATACACTAGCTTCACCAGTATACTCATTTCTTGCACTAGAATAAGGATTCAAGTTTAAGATATTTTGTCGGACTATATTTTTTAAACGAAACATTATTATTAATCTTTTAATCTTAGTGTAACAGCATTTTTGTGAGCAAATAATTCTTCTGCTTCAGCCATTAATTCTATGGCAGGGCCAATATTTTGGATTCCTTGTTTTGATAATTTTTGAAAAGTTACTTTCTTTACAAAGCTGTCTAAAGAAACTCCACTATAATTTTTAGCGTATCCATTTGTTGGTAGTGTGTGATTTGTTCCACTAGCATAATCACCAGCACTTTCACAGCTGTAATTACCAATAAAAACAGAGCCAGCATTCGTAATAGTATCCAACCAATCATCAGCTTTTTCAGAAGCTAAAATTAAATGCTCTGGAGCGTACTCATTACTAAATTGTATACAATCACTAATTGTTTCAAGAACAATTGCACTACTGTGTTTTAATGCTTGTGTAGCAATATCAACACGTGGTAACTCAGCTAATTGCTTTGCTAATTCAATAGTAGTAGCTTCAATTACTTGTTCATTATCTGAAAGTAAAATTACTTGACTGTCAGCACCGTGTTCTGCTTGTGACAATAAATCTGCTGCTACAAACGATGGGTTACTTGTTTCATCTGCAATAATTAATACTTCACTGGGGCCAGCAGGCATGTCAATAGCAACACCGCTTAGCTGTACTAACTCTTTAGCTTTAGTAACAAACTGATTCCCTGGGCCGAATATTTTATATACTTGAGGTATGGTTTCTGTTCCATACGCCATGGCTGCAATTGCTTGTGCGCCACCTGATTTGTATATTTTAGTGATTCCAACAAGGTTGGCCGTATATAAAATTGCAGGGTGAATTTTTCCTTTTTTATTTGGAGGGCTACACAATACAATTTCTTTACAACCTGCTAGTGTAGCAGGAACCCCTAACATTAAAATAGTTGAAAATAAAGGAGCAGTTCCTCCAGGGATATACAGGCCAACTTTTTCAATGGCTAAACTCTTTCTCCAGCATTGTACTCCAGGAGTAGTTTCAGTAATTTCAACAGGACTTTTTTGAGCTATGTGAAATTTTTCAATATTGTTTTTAGCGATATTAATAGCTGCTTTTAACTCATCTGAAACCAACGTAATTGCGTCAGAAACTTCACTTTCACTAACAGATAGGTTTGTTAGTTTAACATTGTCAAATTTTTGAGCATAGGCTAATAAAGCTTGATCATTATTGTTTTTTACACTCTCCAAAACCTCAGATACTATCGCGTCTAATTCATTACGAACAATTTCTGGTCGTTTGGTCAAGGTTTTCCAATCTTGTTTTGTGGGGTATTTAACTACTTTCATTACAATACAATTTTATCAATAGGAACAATTAAAATACCTTCCGCTCCAGCATTTTTTAACTCGTCAATCACATTCCAGAACTTGCTCTCTTCAATTACGGAATGTAGAGAACTCCAACCTTCTTCAGCTAAAGGCAATAGTGTTGGGCTTTTTAATACAGGAAGGATGTTACTTACTTCTTCTATTTTATCATTAGGTACATTCATTAAAATATACTTGGTGTTTTTTGCTCTTAAAACGGATTTAATTCTAAAGACTAATCGATTTAAAATAGCTTGTTTTTCTGTTGATAGTATATTTGATTTTGCAAGTATTGCTTCGGATTTTAAGATTACTTGTGTTTCCCTTAAACCGTTTTTAAATAAGGTGCTTCCTGAGCTTACAATATCACAAATACCTTCCGCTAAACCAATATTTGGTGCAATTTCAACTGAGCCAGAAATAACGTGTATTTCTGCATCAATGTTATTTTTAGTCAAATAGGTTTGTAATGTATTAGGGTAAGAAGTTGCTATTTTTTTTCCGTTGAAGTATGTTAACTCATCTGAAATAACATCTTTTGGGACGGCCAAAGAAACTTTACATTTAGAAAATCCTAATCGTTCAATGATCTCAACTTTTTTGTCTTTTTCAATCAATAGGTTTTCTCCAATAATGGCAATGTCGACAACACCATCTTCAAGATATTGTGGAATATCAGAATTCCTTAGGTATAATATTTCCAATGGGAAATTAGAAACATTAACTTTTAATTGATCTTTACCGTTGTTGATATCAATTCCACAATCCTTTAATAATTTAAGGGAATCTTGATTTAGTCTTCCGCTTTTTTGAACGGCAATTTTAAGTGTACTCATTTTTTTTAATTAATTATATCTGAGTAAACTTGAGGAGTATAAAAACAAAAAACCCGTCTGATTACTCAGACGGGTTTTGAAAAATATAGTTAAATTACATATATCAAATCCTGCTCGCCTGAATGCAAGTATGGAAATGATGATGATGTAATTGATTAAAATTCATGATTATAATTTGTAATTATGTGAACAAAGCTAAAAAGTTTTTTTAGTATGACCAAATTAATTTTAAATTTTAGTTTAAATTATTTTTTGCGTTCTTTAATTATCAGTGCTAATTCGTCACCGTAAATAGTGTTTTTAGCTTTCTTGGAAAGTCCGTTATAAATAGAATCTAAATATTTTACATTCGCTTCCGAAATCTCCCTAGCACCTATATAAGCTGCGACTGATGTTCTTTTGTGGTTTAATGCAAACTGAATAGCTCTTAGGTATTTAGAACGCATTAACGTGTTCACTTTTTTGTCTAAAGCAACAATGTCTTCTTGGTCATTTTTTAGTTGCGCTTGAATGAATTCTACATTTGCTTGTGATAGCTTTGTATTGATGTTTTTTAAAGCGCCTTGATATTCAGTAAATATTCTATGGTTTTTACTTCCGGTAATACTTACTTCAGAATTTATCTTATTCAAATGTGTGTACAGCTTCAATTCTCCTTTTTCTCCAAAGAAAGTAATACGGTCATTGTACTCAGTACCATCTACTTTATCTACATAAATGTAAAATAATTCAGGAGCAGTTACAATAGTGCTTAATGAAAAAGAATCATTTCCGTCAATAACAATAGAATCAAGGTTCACTAGTGCGCTATCTTGTATTTTTTGTAAATAAACAGTTCCTTTTTTCAGTCCAGTTATTGTTGCGTCAATTCTCATTTCATTTTCTTTCTTACAAGAAACAATGCTAATGATTATTACAAAAAGGAATACTATTTTCTTCATGTTATGATTTTTTTTATATGGTTTACAAAGATGCGAAAAACTTTTATTCTCTTTAATTTAAATTCGTTTTCTATTTGATTTTTTTTAAACTGTATGATTAACCAATTGGAGCAGATAATTGCATTAATATAGTACAGATAATTGCGGCTAAGGTTCCTATTGCATATCCAAAGACAGCTAATAAAACACCTACACTAGCTAAAGAGGGGTGAAAAGCTGAAGCAACAATAGGGGCAGAGGCAGCTCCACCAACATTTGCTTGACTACCAACGGCTAAAAAGAAATATGGTGCTTTTATAAGTTTTGCGATAAATATCAATAGTAACGCATGAATAGTCATCCATACTATTCCAACGACGATTAATCCTGTGTTGTCTAAAATCATGGTTAAATCCATTTTCATACCGATGGAAGCCACTAAGATGTAAATGAACACACTTCCGAATTTACTCGCACCAGCACCTTCATAGTTTTTCGCTTTAGTAAAGGATAGTATTATAGCAATAATTGTAGCTAATGAAATCATCCAAAAGAAGCTAGAACCAAGGAAGGTAAACATATTTCGTGTAAATGGGGATTCAATACCAGCTACTAAATTTTCACATAACGGAGCTAAATAGCCAGAGCCGAAATGAGCGAAACCTACTGTTCCAAAAGCAATTGCTAGCATGATCATGATGTCTGTTAAAGAAGGATTTCGTTTAACACTTTCTGCAAAGGTTGACATTTTATCTTGTAAGGCTTCTATGGAAGAGGTGTCTGCATTTAACCATTTGTCAATTTTCTTAGATTTTCCAATTCCTATTAACAATATTGCCATCCATACATTAGCCACTACGATATCAACAAATACCATTCCGCCATATAGTTTCGGATTGTATTCATATATTTCTAGCATAGCGGTTTGGTTTGCTCCGCCACCAATCCAACTTCCTGCTAATGTGGATAATCCTCTCCATACTGCGTCAAAACCTGCTCCGCCAACTGTTTCTGGAGAGAAAATAGAGATGATTAAAATGGCGATTGGACCACCGATTACAATACCAATTGTTCCTGTAAAGAACATTACCAAGGCACGCCAACCTAAGTTGAACACTGCCTTTAAATCGATACTTAAAGTCATTAAAACTAATGCAGCGGGTAGTAAAAATCTACTAGCTACATAATATAAATTTGAATGATGTTCGGTTATTGTTCCAGCGGCATCTTTAGTTTCCCACTCAGGAGCTATTACTCCTAAAGTAGTGAATACTGCAGGAATCATGTATGCCATAAATAGTCCAGGGACTATCTTATAGAATTTTTTCCAAAATCCAAATTCTTTTGATTCTGTATAGAATATGAATCCCAATGAGAGCATTAATACTCCAAATACAATCGTATCATTTGTGAAAATTGGTGGGTTGTCCATTTTTAAATTGTTTAGTTTTTCCGCAAAGTACAAAAATCAATAGGCTTAATGCAAGCATAAGCTTATGAATTAAAACTATTGATTTTTATATAGGCGAAACCCTTGGGGAAATTAAACCCACTGGGGGTAAATAAAAAGCAACTCAAAGAGCTGCTTAATAAATATATGATTATGGATGTGTTATTTTATAAAAGCAATAATTTTTTCTGCTAATTCAGGGGTGTTTTTCAACAAAGGCATATTATACGTTTTTGTATTTTCTTGAGAGTCTTTACTGGCTACAATTTTAAATACATGGTTCATGTTTTCAATAAGTACTAATTTAGCATCATCGTTTGCTTTTTTAAGCAATTCCGCTTCTTCTGTAGAAACTTGAATGTCATTTGTCCCATTTATGATTAATGTAGGAATATTCAATTTTGCGAGCTCCTCTGTTGGTGAATAAGAAATCCAGTTCATAATAAACGGCTGAACATCCAAACTAAAAATGTTAGCTAATCCAGGGTTGAAGTTTTTATCTATTTTTCCTGTTTTCATAATATCAAAAGTTTTTTTAGCGCTTTCAACTAAATCGTTAGCTCCCATCATACCAATCTGCTCTAGGATAATTTGATCAATTGGTTTACCTGAACCAGCAATTGAAATAAATCCATCAACATTTTCTGTAGCAGCTAACATTCCTACTAATGAACCTTGACTATGACCAATGATATAAATTTTATCATAACGATTTCTGTTTTTAAAGTAGTTCACTACTTTTTGCGCATCTGCTACGAAATCATCAAAACGTACTTGCTTTATTTTTTTTTCATTTACTCCTTTTTTCAACATGGTTAATGCACGTTTGTCATATCTAAATGTTGCAATTCCGTTGTATGACAAGTCTTGAGCTAAAAACTTTAAGGAATTGTTTTTCATGAAATTCTGATTTCCATCACGGTCTGTTGGTCCAGAATCTGGAATGATGATGGCAAGTGTATTTGTTTTAGTGTTTGGAGTTAACAGTGTACCTTCTACATATTCACTAATGATTACATCTTGTACAATGATATCTTGTGCAATTGATGTTACACTAAATAGTATTCCGATAATTAATAATAGATTTTTCATGTGTTGTTTTTTAGTGATATTCAAATTGGATGCCAAAAGGTAAATATACAACGTAAAATATAAGTGTATGATTATTTATGCTGTAGCTTTTTTTTCAGGTGATACTGTATTATATCTAGTAAATAGAAAATATATTTTTGCTTATTTTCACTAAAACACTAATGATAATAAATGGAAGTGCTATTAAAATAATTTAGTCTTTATTAAACTGAGTGCTTGGTAAATCGTTTTTGTTCTCTAGCTAAATAGCTATTGAATTTCCTCGGGATAGCTGCAGAAATAGTGATTGATTCTTGAGTACTAGGGTGTAAGAGCTGAATATTAGTAGCGGCTAGAAATAATCCTTTGTGCATCATTACATTTCTAGGAGCATATAGTTTATCGCCAACTATAGGGAAACCTAATTCAGATAAGTGAATGCGTAATTGATGTGTTCTACCGGTTTTTGGAAATAGTCGTACTAAAGTTAAGTACTCGTTTTGTAATGCTTGTACTTGATTGATAGTCTTAAACTCAGTTATTGCTATTTGATTATTAACATCTGAATTCATAATTCCTGACTCAGGTAATTTTCCTGCAACAACAGCGTGATATTCTTTTTGAATATTTTTTGCTTCAAACTGATTGTGTAAATTTATTTGTGCTGATTTTGTTTTAGCTACTAATAGTATACCACTTGTTGGGTTATCTAGCCGATGTACTGGTTTAGGAAAGTTTAATGCATCGGTTTTTGAAGAAACTTTAAGATTATATGGTAAAGCATTTTCAATGGTTTTATAATAGTTCCCATTTGTAGGGAAACCTGCTGGTTTGTTTATAGCAGCGAAAGAATCATCTTCATAAAGCATTTCCAATTGCAATTGAAACACTTTTTTAGGGTTGGTGTTAGGAGCAATCAATTCGATTAACTGTCCAGTTTTTATCCAATTGCTGGTCTCAGCAATTTCGCCATCAATTAAAATACATTTTTTAGCAATACATTTTTTAACAGCACTCCTGCTTTGTAATTTCTCAAATACAGTTCCCGCATATTCTTGTAAACGAATATGGTATTCTCCTTCAGGGACGATATGTTTTTCTAAGATGATCATTTTGTGAAAACAAAGATAGTAGAATCAATAGTAATTATATTGGTTTTGCTAATTGTTCTCGATACAATTTTCATTTCGTACTTCTACATAGAAATCACTCGAACTGACGGTATGGGGTGCTTTAGGATTAGGTACAAAGAATCGTACTCTTTACTCATTGGTTGAATCGTCACTTCGAGTAAAATTAATTGTAATGCAATTACAACTAATTTTGTATCGAGAAGTCTCATTATGTGAGGTTCCTTCACTTGGTTCGGAATGACAATAAACTATAAAAAAACGACTCTCAAATGAGAGGCGTTTTTTTATATTCTATTATTAAATACTATCTGTGTATTGTCTGAGTTCTATCCGGACCTACAGAAACAATTTTAATTGGAATTTCTAATTCAGCCTCTAAAAATGCGATGTATTCGTTTAATTCTTTAGGGAATTCACTAGCATCAGACATTTTAGTTAAATCTTCCTTCCAACAAGCAAACTTCGTATAGATAGGCTTGATGTTTTCTGGTTCAATATTGTATGGTAAATGAGTAATTGTTTCTCCTTTATAGTTGTATGCAGTACATACTTCTAAGCTGTCAAAACCTGAAAGGACATCACCTTTCATCATCATCAATTGTGTAACACCATTTACTTGACAAGCATATTTTAATGCAACTAAATCCAACCAACCACAACGTCTTGGACGTCCAGTTACCGCACCAAATTCACGACCTACTTTTGCCATTTCAGCACCAGTCTCATCAAATAATTCAGTTGGGAAAGGTCCAGAACCTACACGAGTAGTGTATGCTTTAAATATTCCGTATACTTCTTTAATTTTATTTGGAGCGATACCTAAACCAGTACAAGCACCAGATGCAGTAGTATTTGAAGAAGTAACAAACGGATATGTTCCAAAGTCAATATCTAATAAAGATCCTTGAGCTCCTTCAGCTAATATCGTTTTACCAGCTTTTAAGGCTTGGTTTAAATACTCTTCACTATCAATGAATTGCAACTCTTTTAATGTTTCAACAGCAGCAAAAAATTCTGCTTCCATTTCTGCTAAATCGTACTGTATATCAACATTATAAAAGCTAATCATAGCTTCATGTTTGTTAGCAAGACTTCTGTATTTTTCTTTCCAGTCAGACAATTCTAAATCACCAATTCTAATACCATTTCTACCAGTTTTGTCCATGTAAGTTGGACCAATACCTTTTAATGTAGAACCAATTTTGGCTTTACCTTTTGAAGCTTCAGAAGCTGCATCAAGTAAACGGTGTGTTGGTAAAATTACATGTGCTTTACGAGAAATGATTAATTTTGCTTTATAATCAATATTAAATTGATCTAAACCTCGTAATTCTTGAACAAAAACTACAGGGTCAATAACTACTCCGTTACCAATTACATTAATTGATTTTTTATGAAAAATTCCAGAAGGAATAGTTCTAAGTACGTGTTTGATTCCGTCAAATTCTAACGTGTGTCCAGCATTTGGACCTCCTTGAAAACGAGCGATAATATCATAATCTGCGGTAAGGACGTCAACAATCTTTCCTTTACCTTCGTCTCCCCATTGTAAACCTAGTAGTAAATCTACTGCCATTGTGTATTGTATTTGTGTGTTGTTATTTTGTTTTTTTTGTTCCGTAAAAATATAAAGAATGGTTGTGAATTTCAATATCAAAAACGTCTTCTATCGTTTTTTTGATTGTTTGAATTCTCGGATCACAAAACTCTAATACTTCACCAGTATCGGTAAGAATGATATGATCGTGGTTTTTGTCGAAATAAGATTTCTCATAATGTGCTTGATTGTCACCAAACTGATGTTTTCTTACTAAAGCACAATTCAGTAATAATTCAATGGTATTGTACAGTGTCGCACGACTCACACGATATTTTTTCATTTTCATCATGATGTACAATGACTCGATATCAAAATGATCATTACTACTGTAAATTTCATTTAAAATCGCGTATCGTTCAGGTGTTTTACGGTGCCCATTTTCTTCTAAATAGCTCGTAAATACTGTTTTAACGATTTCCTGATTACTGTCTTTTTCCTCCATTATTTATAAATTGGGACGTGCAAATTTACAATTATTTATGGCATAACCCATCAATTATTTTTGATAAAATTCATGAAGTTTATTAACAGTTTGTGTAAAAGTTTTTACAAGCCATTTTATGTGTGATAATTATGGGGTTATGACCTTTTTACTCGATCAATACCATTAATTTTTTTAATATTATCCATCAGCTTATCAATAGTCTTTTTGTTTTTTACTGAAACAGTAATATTTCCTGTAAAAAGCCCATCATCAGTTTCAAAGCTAATTTTTCTCATATTCACATTCATATTATTTGAAATAACTTTGGTTAAGTTATTTACCAACCCTAATTGATCAATACCTGAAATTGTTAAATCAGTAAAATATTCTTGCTGTGAGGAATCAATCCATTTTGCTTTAATAATCCTATATGCATAATTTGCTTGCATACTAACAGCATTTGGGCAATTGTTTTTATGCACTTTTATACCTTCGCTAACAGTTACAAAACCGAATACTTTATCTCCGGGAATTGGGTTACAGCAGCTTGTAAGTTTATAATTTAATTTTTCTTCTTCTTTTCCGAAAACTAATAAATCATACTTTTCAGTAATTTCTTCTTTACTAATTTCTTCTTGTGAACTTTGTTTGCGTGCTTTCTTTTTAAAGAAACTTATGAACGCATTACTACGTTCAGAAGCATAGTTCTTTAATTTTTGGTTATCGATATTACCTAAGCCTGCACGATAGTATAAGTCTAAACTTGTTTTTAAGTCTAAAAAGGAGACTAATTCATTTACACTTTTGTCATTAAGTGTGATTTTTAATTGCTTTAGCTTACGTTTTAATATCTCTTTTCCTTCAGCAGCAATTAGTTTCTTCTCATCATTTAAAGAAGACTTTATTTTAGATTTTGCTCTAGACGTAGTTACATAGTCCAGCCAGTTCGCACTTGGTCGAGTATTTTCGGAAGTAATGATTTCTACTTGATCACCACTTTTTAGTACGTGACTAAGTGGAACTAGTTTTCCGTTTACTTTTGTCCCTCTTGTTTTGAAGCCTATTTGTGTATGTACACTAAAAGCAAAATCCAATGAAGTAGCTCCTTTTGGAAGTGATTTTAAATCACCTTTTGGAGTGAAAACAAAAATTTCCTTTGCGTATAAGTTTAGTTTAAATTGTTCAATAAAATCTACAGCGTTGGCTTCTTGGTTTTCCAAAGCTTCTTGTAATTTTACCAACCATTCATCTAATCCTCCTTCATTCTTTGCGCCTTGTTTGTATTTGTAGTGCGCAGCATATCCTTTTTCAGCAATTTCATTCATTCGTTCAGAACGAATTTGAACTTCTACCCATTTCCCTTCTGGTCCCATTACAGTAATGTGCAATGCTTCATATCCAGTAGATTTTGGAGAAGAAATCCAATCTCTTAATCGTACTGGATTTGGACGATAATGGTCTGTAACGATAGAGTATATTTTCCAAGCAATAAATTTCTCTTGATCTTGAGCGCACTTGTAAATGATTCGTACAGCAAACTTATCGTACACTTCTTCAAAGGTGACATTCTGATTAAGCATTTTTTTACGGATAGAAAAAATTGACTTTGGTCTTCCTTTAATTTCAAAATCAATATGTTCTTTGTTTAAACTACTTTGAAGTGAATTATTAAAAACTTTAATGTATTCTTTTTGCTCCTCTTTAGATTCTAAAGTTTTTTCAAGAATACTATTAAAAACCTCAGGCTCTGTATATTTTAAACTTAAATCTTCTAATTCAGTTTTGACATTATATAATCCCATTCTATGTGCAAGAGGGGCGTAAATGTATAAGGTCTCAGACGCTATTTTCACTTGCTTATGAGAAGGCATAGAATCCATAGTTTGCATATTGTGCAATCTATCAGCGATTTTAATAATGATAACACGGACATCATCATGTAGGGTCAACAGCATTTTTCTGAAATTCTCAGCTTGTAATGACACATCTGCGTCACTTTGTAATTGAGATATTTTAGTTAATCCATCAACAATTCTTGCAACTGTTTCTCCAAACAGACGCTCCATATCGTTTAGTGTAAAATCGGTATCTTCTACAACATCATGTAATAAAGCAGCGGCAATAGAAGTAGCATCCAGTCCAATTTCTGCAGCAACAATTTTAGCAACTGCTATTGGGTGGAAAATATAGGCTTCACCACTTTTTCTACGTTGATCCTTATGTGCATCTACAGCAGTGTTAAAAGCTAAACGAATTAACTTTTTATCATCATCAGTTAATGATTGGTAACTTATTTTTAGTAAGTTTCTATATTCAGCCGCAATAGCTGCATTTTCCTTTTCGATTTCTACTTCTGTCATAAATCTAAGATATAATAAGTACTGGAGTTTTGCAATGTTTTTTTAGAGAACTATAGAATGAATACGCTATGATGAAAATTCAATGTATATTTGCCGTAGAAATGGCGATAATACTAGTGCTAGATAGTTATTAGGTAAATTATCATCATATAAATCACTGACGGATTAGGATGTCAGAAAATCAATTAAAAAATAGATATGACATTTGAATCATTAGGATTGTCAAATGCTTTAGTAAAAGCAGTAGAAAAAAAAGGATATACTGAGCCTTCTCCAATTCAGGAAAAAGCAATACCATTAATTTTATCGGGAAAAGATGTGTTGGCTTCAGCGCAAACAGGAACAGGGAAAACAGCAGGTTTTACCTTGCCAATGCTACATAAATTAGCAGCTGAAAACAAGTGGAAAAGAAGACCTATACGTGCATTGGTATTAACACCAACACGTGAATTGGCCGCTCAGGTTTACGATAACGTAAGAGCATATAGCGAGTATTTAGATATTGAATCGATGGTTATTTTTGGTGGTGTAAATCAAAAACCACAAATACGTACTTTGCGAAGTGGAGTAGATGTATTGGTTGCAACACCAGGTAGATTATTAGATTTACATAGTCAAGGAGCGTTATCATTAGGGAAAGTAGAGTTTTTAGTATTAGATGAAGCAGACCGTATGTTAGATATGGGGTTCTTAAGAGATATTAAAAAGGTTCTGGAACTTGTTCCAAAGGAAAGACAAACCTTATTATTCTCTGCAACATTTTCAAGAGAAATAAAATCATTCGCAAGTAGTATATTAAGAAACCCATTAGCTGTAGAAGCTGCTCCAGAAAACACTACTGCAGAAAAAGTTGAGCAGAAAGTTTATAGAGTAGATAAAGGAAAGAAAACTGAATTAGTTACTAAGTTGATTAATGATGGTAATTGGAAACAAGTATTGGTTTTCACACGTACTAAACATGGGGCAAATAAGCTGACAGAAAAAATGGGGAAAGCTGGTATTTCTGCGGCTGCTATTCATGGAAATAAAAGTCAGAATGCTAGGACTAAAGCTTTAGAGGGTTTTAAAAAGAATAAAGTACGTGTTTTAGTTGCAACTGATATTGCTGCCAGAGGATTAGATATTCCGTTACTACCTCATGTAATTAATTTTGAACTGCCTAATATACCAGAGGATTATGTACATCGTATTGGTAGAACAGGTAGAGCAGGAGCAAGTGGTGAAGCAATTTCATTAGTTTGTGGAGAAGAAAGAGAATACCTTAAGAGTATTGAGAAATTATTAGGCGAAAAAATGTCAACAAGCTCAATTCAGGGATACGAGCCAAGTAAAGAAGATTTAGAGAGTCAACCAATTAAAGGAAAAGCTCAAAGAAATTCTGGAGGAGGACGATCTGGGGGAGGTAGTGGAAAAAAGAAAGCTAGTGGTGCCGGTGGTAGAAAGAAAACTGGTGGACATCGCGGAAGTAGCGGTAATAATTCTGGAGGTGGAGATAAAAGTAGAAGTAGAAGACCTCGTAGAGATTAGTATATAATGGAAGAACAAAAAAACAACCCGCTTCATGGAGTTAAACTAGCTACAATAGTAGAAGAGCTAGTTGAATATTACGGGTGGGAACATTTAGGTACTCAAGTTAGTATTCGTTGTTTTAATGATAATCCATCTATAAAATCTAGTTTAAAGTTTTTAAGAAAAACACCTTGGGCTAGAGATAAAGTAGAACACTTGTATTTATACATGCTTCGTAAAAGTGGAAGAAATAAAAAGTAATGTTTGTGTATAAAAAAAGCCCTATCAAAATTGATAGGGCTTTTTTGTGTTCTGAAAATAGTATGTTAAATTACGCTTACGTTTACTGCGTTTAATCCTTTTTTACCTTCTTCTAAATCAAATTGTACTTGATCACCTTCTCTGATTTCGTCTACTAATCCTGTAACGTGTACAAAATATTCTTTGTTAGCTTCCTCGTCATTGATAAATCCAAATCCTTTTGATTCGTTGAAAAATTTTACTGTTCCTTTGTTCATTGTATTGTATTAAATTATTAATTACTATATAGGTTACAAAGATAATGCCAAAGTGCAGGTGTTATGGCTAGTGTATGTTGTTTTAGTGAGGATAGGGGTAAGGCAGGAAGGTATGTTTATGAATGCTTAATGTGAAAGAAGAAGGGGTGAAAAGTAATGTTTGCGCATAAAAAAAAGCCCTATCAAAATTGATAGGGCTTTTTGTGTTTTGAAAATAGTATATTAAATTACGCTTACGTTTACAGCGTTTAATCCTTTTTTACCTTCTTCTAAATCAAATTGTACTTGATCACCTTCTCTGATTTCGTCTACTAATCCTGTAACGTGTACAAAATATTCTTTGTTAGCCTCTTCGTCGTTGATAAATCCAAATCCTTTTGACTCGTTGAAAAATTTTACTGTTCCTTTATTCATGGTATTGTATTAAATAATTAATTACTTTATTGACTGCAAAGGTAGTACCAAAAATTAGATTCACAATTTATTTATGGATAAATTATAGTCATATTGTAAATCTTCATGAAGTAAAAGGTTTTTTTTCTTTACATTTTCTAACTCCCGTTTATAAATATTGAGTAAAACAGTGTTGTTTTGAATGCTTGGTTTAAAGTCTCTTAGCTTTTTACAGAAATACAATAATAGGATGACTTCGGTTTCTATGAGTTTTGAATATCTAATATGCTTTTTAATAGATCTCAATATTTTACGGACACTCTTTTTAATAAAATAATAGGTTTTGGTGTTGATTAGTTCAAACTGTTCGTCTATCTCTTGTTTAACACTTGCGATAAATGTTTCTTCGTTTTCGGATTCAAATAACAAATACGTAAGTAACTCTTTGTTTTCTTTTTTGAATTTAGAAAGACGTAAACACAGTTTCATGATTTCATCATGTGATCGGTGAGAAAGTTCAGTTTTAATTTCTTTAACAGATACAGTCTTCATAAGGATTGTTTAGTAGTGCTGTTAAATATATTACCTTTTTTCTGATTGATGTGGTTTCCAAGAAAAATTAATGTTCCACCTATGATAATTGAAGCATCAAATAATTCATTATAGAAAACAATTCCTACTAGTATTATAATAGGAAGGCGTAAATAGTCTAAAGGAATCAAGCTGCTTATATCTTCTTTTTTTAATGCTTTTGCCATGCTAAAATGAGCTGCTATTCCAGATAAACCAACTAATAGCAACCAAAAATAATCGGAGTAACTAGGCCAGTTCCAATTTGAATAAGCGCAAGCAAAAGAAATTGGGAGTTGTGTTAGACACATGATAAATACTACGTCAGAGGCTGAGTTAGATTGAACTATTTTTTTTGTTGCGGTATGTGCAATTGCAAAGCAGATTGCAGAAAGCAGTACTACTATTGAATTATAACTAATAATTTCAATTCCGGGTTTTATAATTATTAAAATACCTATAAAGCCCAATAGAATGCTAATTATCTTTTTTGAGGTGATTTCTTCTTTTAAGAAGATACTTGCTAGTATTACAATCCAAATAGGCGTAGTGAATTCAATAGCGGTAACTTCTGCTAATGATAAATAAACTATTCCTACAACCCAACCGTATTGAGCAATTAGATGAAAAAGATTCCTAAATAAATGTTGTTTTGTGTTTGAAATACTTCCGATGATGGTTTTTTTTGGAAGTAGTATTAGTAATGTAATTAATCCAACAAGAGCTCTGAAAAAGATAATTTGAAAAGGACTGATGTTAGTGTTCACTTGTTTTACGCCAATAGCAACAAAACAAAATGCAAATACACTCAATAACATCCAGGTTTTAGAATTCATAATTATTTTCTTTGTGAATGTGGTTGATTGAATAGTTGTAATTAATAGTGTATAAGGTTGGTTATTAGATTTTGATACTTTGGAAGTTTAGTGCTTTTTCTTATTCAGATTATTTATTTCTTTTAATACTAAATTAGAATTATTTATTTTTTTTAAACAAAGTATTAGATCAAATGAGTTTTTTTTTTTCGTTCGGTTTTGTGGTTCAACGAAATTAAGTGAATTTTATTGATATACAAGAGCTCAATTGTATTAATAAGTTTGGTTAAAACGCTGAATTCAAATTTGAATTTTTACATTTGTTTTGTGCAGTATTATATAGATGTCATATTACCTATTCCTTTAGTAAAACTATTTACGTATAGTATAAATTACGAGGAAGCTAAATTTTTAAAAGAAGGAATGCGAGTGGCTGTTCCTTTCGGAAAAAGCAAGCTCTATACTGCTATTGTATACTCTGTACATCAAAATGCACCAGAAACCTACGAGGCTAAAGAAATACATCAAATATTAGATGAGCATTCCGTAGTAAATAGTTTTCAGTTGCAATTTTGGATATGGATTTCTGAATATTATATGTGCAGTCTGGGAGATGTCATGCGAGCATCTTTGCCAAGCTCTTTTCTGTTAGAGAGTGAAACCCTTATTTCAAAAACTCTTACAGAAATAGCAGATGATGTGCAGTTGACTGATGATGAGTTTGTAGTGTTGGAAGCTTTAGAGCGTCAGTCTTTATTAAAAGTCGCTGAGGTTGCAAGTTTGCTGAATAAAAAAAATGTTTTGAAGCCTATTAAAGGACTACTTTCAAGAGGTTTTATAAAATTACAGGAAGAAATATATGAGCAATACAAACCTAAATTAGTAAAGTATGTGCGGTTAGCTCCGGAGTATGATTCAAATGAAGGTTTACAGGGGTTGTTAGAAAAATTATCACGTGCGAAAAAGCAAAAAGATGCTGTGATGGCATATTTTTCTTTAAATTCCGGGACAGAAAAGCCTATAAAATCTAAGCTATTAGAAGAAAAGGCATCTGTGTCATCAGTAATATTAAAAGGATTGGTGGACAAAGGTATTTTGGAGTTTTACTACATTCAAACGGATAGAAATCAATTTAGCAATGACACGTCTTCTTCCAAAAGTCTAAATAGACATCAGATAAAGGCATTGGAGGAAGTAGATAAAGTGTTTTCTGAAGATAAAGTTTGTTTATTACGTGGGGTAACTGCTTCCGGGAAAACAGAAATATATGTAAAATTAATAGAGAAGGTTTTTAAAGAAGGAAAACAAGTGTTGTACTTGTTACCAGAAATAGCCTTGACAACTCAGTTAATAGTACGGCTAAAAGCGTACTTCGGAAATAAAATTGTAGTATATCATTCCAAATATTCGGTAAATGAACGTGTGGAAGCGTGGAATAAGGTGCTATTGAATAACAAGGAAGCGCAATTGGTAATCGGAGCACGTTCTTCCGTTTTGCTTCCTTTTTCAAATTTAGGCTTAATCGTTGTGGATGAGGAGCATGAACAATCGTTCAAGCAGTTCGATCCCGCTCCACGATATCATGCACGTGATGCTGCAATAGTATTAGCTAAGCTACAACAGGCTAATATTGTATTAGGGAGCGCTACACCAGCTATTGAGAGTTATTTTAACGCCAAAAGCAATAAGTATGGACTGGTAGAAATCCTGCATAGACATAATGATGTGCAGATGCCGGCAATTGAATTAGTAGATTTAAAAGACAAGTACAAGCGAAAGAAGATGAAAGGTCATTTTTCTGATAGGTTGTTAGAGGAGATTGATTTAGCGATAGAAAATGAAGAACAAGTAATTCTTTTTCAGAATAGAAGAGGGTTTTCTCCAATTGTAGAATGTGGTACTTGTGGAGAGTCTACGCAATGTCCAAGTTGTGATGTGAGTTTAACTTATCATCAATATAAAAAGCAATTGCGATGTCATTATTGCGGTTATCAAATGGCGATGCAATATGCATGTCTATCATGTGGTAGTAATGATTTAGATACTAAAGGTTTTGGTACTGAACAGTTAGAAAAGGAATTGAATGCATTATATCCTGATTTGAAAATAGGTAGAATGGATTTGGATACTACTCGTGGGAAATACGGCTATCAGAAAATAATAACTGCTTTTGAGCAGCATGAAATTGATATTTTGGTTGGTACACAAATGCTAACAAAAGGATTGGATTTTAAAAACGTAAGCTTGGTTGGTGTAATGAGTGCAGATTCTATGCTAAACTTTCCAGACTTTAGAGCTCACGAACGTAGTTTTCAATTAATGTCACAAGTTGCGGGTAGGGCAGGAAGGTTTGAGAAAACAGGAAAGGTGATTATTCAAACCTATAATCCGTTTCACAATATATTACAGCAAGTTTCAACACATGATTATGTAAGTATGTATAAAGAGCAGTTGGAGCAGCGACATGTTTATAAGTACCCTCCTATTAATAAGTTGATTAAAATCACGTTCAAGCATAGGGATAAAAATAAAGTAGATTTCGGTGCGGATTGGTTTGCGAAATCATTACGATTGTCTTTTAGTAAAAATGTACTGGGTCCAGAATTCCCTTCAGTATCACGTGTTAGGAACGAATATATTAAGCATGTGCTATTAAAGGTGCCTAGCGGACAATCAGTATTAAGAACAAAGAAAGCCATTCTTAAGGTTAAGAGCAGCTTTATGTCTGTAAAAGATTTTAGGCCAATTAAGGTTATCTTAAATGTAGATAATTATTAGAGAGAAGTATCTATAATTTATAGTTAATCCCACTGGGGGCTATATGTTATCTAATGCTTCAATCAATATTTTCTTTTTATTTCTACTTAAAGGAAGATTTTCGTTATTGATTTCAACAAATTTACTATTGAATCGCTTAATTTTCTTTAAGTTAACAATGTATGATTTGTGAATTCTTAAAAAAGAATATTCTTCAACCTCTTTTTCGAAAGCTTTCATTGTAGAAAGAATTACGTAGCTTTCTTCAGAAGTTACTAATTTAATATAGTCACCTAAAGCTTCTATCCAAAGAATAGTATTGATGAATATTTTACGCTTTTTTAAATTACTTTTAATGAAAATGTATTCATTTTCACTTGCAGTATTTTCAAATTTTAATCTGTGGTACTCAAGTGCTTTTTCTACCCCTAAATTAAAGCGCTCTTGGGTAATGGGTTTTTGTAAATAATCAGTAGCATCATAATCAAATGCTTTAAAGGCATATTCTGTTTTTCCGGTAACAAAAATGATTTGTGGCTTGTTTTTTAAAACATCCAATAATTCAAATCCGTTTATAATTGGCATTTCAATATCTAGGAAAATTAAGTCACACTCCGTGTCGTTTAATCCTTTTTTTGTATCTACGGCACTACTGTATTCTGCAATCAATGTAAGTGCAGGGTGTTCCTTTACTAATTTGACGATTGACATCCTTTGTATTGAGGAGTCGTCAACAACTACACATCGTAAGTTCATTTATTGGATTT
>Ga0209292_1000770_pt1 | contig 41078 bp, 35 predicted proteins | sample GOMGulsemesocosm_2_FD_184634 | JGI IMG/M metagenome (GOLD analysis project Ga0209292, IMG submission 184634) | Methane-oxidizing microbial communities from mesocosms in the Gulf of Mexico - GOM9C Gulf of Mexico (SPAdes) (version 2) | ecosystem: Environmental > Aquatic > Marine > Cold seeps...
TAGCGATCGAGAATATGATCGAGTTCTTTATTTAGCGTCGGAAATGCTGCGGAATAATAACTATACCATAGTGTATAATTGAGCGGATTAGGAACAATATTATGCTTAACCATCTTAGGTACGGCTTGTCTCAAATAATCAGCCGCTTGGTTGGAATTTTCTGAAAACTTCATTATTTTGCTCTTTAAACAATTGGTACACCAACCACAGATAGCTCGGTACCATACATCAGTACTGCAAAGAATACAGCTTGTGGCCATCTTAGAATAAATCCGCATGAAAGTAACTGTTAATTATCTAATTTTTAGGCTTAATCTAGAACCATTATGATTGAGTAAGTGCTCTAATGTGGTGACTGTTAAACGTTAATTTTGTCGGCAGTGTTGAGTCATTCGCTCAACACTGCCATTTTTATCCCATCCAAGTTCTATTTGTCCGCTTAAATCACTAGACCATGGTCTACTAAACCAAAGCATAACACGCTCAAACTCAAGTCTTAACAAACCGTTAACAGCGCCCTTTGCGAGCATTAACGGGTGCAATCGCGTGCTTTGATTTTTGCCCCATTCAGTCCGTGTAGACTAAGGTCGTGATTAAACATTGTTTTTACGCTGCTAGATTATTTGATGTAACTCCAACATAACTAATAAACAAAGGGGAAGTTATATGGCTTTCGAAAATAAAGAACAAGCGGACGGTTACTGGAAGGAAAATCTAAGCATCATGCTCAAACTATTGGCAGTATGGTTTGTGGTCTCATTTGGCTGTGGCATCTTATTTATTGACCAACTTAATCAAATTACCTTCATGGGTTTTAAACTGGGATTCTGGTTTGCTCAGCAAGGTGCAATGTATGTCTTTATCGCACTAATCTTCATCTACGTGAAAAAGATGAATGACTTAGACAAAAAATATAACGTAGAAGAATAAGGAAAAGACGATGGATGTAAAAACATTAACCTATTTAATCGTTGGCGCGACCTTCGCATTATATATCGGTATCGCAATTTGGGCCCGTGCTGGCTCGACTAAAGAATTCTATGTCGCGGGCGGCGGTGTACACCCCGTGCTAAATGGCATGGCCACGGCAGCTGATTGGATGTCAGCAGCTTCTTTCATCTCGTTAGCAGGCATCGTTTCGTTTACTGGCTCAGATGGCTTAGTCTATTTGCTCGGTTGGACTGGCGGCTATGTGTTACTCGCACTATGTATGGTGCCTTACCTGCGTAAATTTGGTAAGTTTACGGTCCCTGACTTCATCGGCGACCGCTATTATTCCAACACGGCTCGAATTGTGGCGGTATTCTGCGCCATCTTCATCTGTTTTACCTATATCTCAGGGCAGATGAGTGGCGTTGGCGTGGTGTTTTCACGGTTCCTTGAAGTTGATGTAACAACAGGCGTTATCATCGGCATGGTAGTGGTGTTCTTCTACGCAGTTCTTGGCGGCATGAAGGGCATTACCTATACTCAGGTGGCACAATATTGTGTGTTAATCTTTGCCTTCATGGTGCCGGCGATCTTCATCTCGGTGATGATGACTGGCAACGTTATCCCACAAATAGGTTTCGGCAGTGAGTTGCTCGATGGATCAGGCTATTTACTGGACAAACTTGATGGCCTGTCAGAAGAACTTGGTTTTGGTGCTTATACCGAAGGTAGAAAATCAACCTTAGATGTATTTTGTATCACCGGTGCACTAATGATTGGTACCGCGGGTCTACCCCATGTGATCGTGCGCTTCTTTACCGTACCTAAGGTAAAGGATTCACGTATCTCAGCCGGTTGGGCACTCGTATTTATCGGCATCATGTATACTACTATTCCTGCACTTGCTTCATTTGCGCGTGTAAACATGATTGAGACCATTAATGGTCCAACGGTGCAAATGGAAGATGGTAGCAAGGTTTACGGCACAGGTACTTCTTATGCCGATGCGCCAAGCTGGATTAAAAACTGGGAAAAGACTGGTTTAATCACCTTCAATGATAAGAATGGCGATGGCAAGATGTATTATTCAGCCACCGACGCTAACGAAATGAAGATAAACCGTGACATCATGGTACTGGCTAACCCAGAGATTGCTAACTTACCAGCTTGGGTTATTGCTCTGGTTGCCGCAGGTGGTCTCGCTGCAGCGCTCTCAACCTCTGCCGGATTGTTATTGGTTATTTCAACCTCAATTTCTCATGATTTACTCAAGAAAAACTGGGCGCCTAACATTTCCGACAAACAAGAATTGTTCTATGCACGTCTAGCGGCCGCTATTGGTATCTTCTTTGCTGGTCTGCTCGGTATCTACCCACCCGACTTTGTTGCTGCCGTGGTTGCACTGGCCTTTGGCTTAGCTGCATCATCGTTGTTCCCTGCCATCATTATGGGAATTTTCAACAAAAAGATGAACAAAGAAGGCGCTATCGCAGGCATGGTTGTGGGTATCTTCTTTACCGCTGCCTATATCGTGTTCTTCAAGTTTGCTAACCCTGAGCTAAACAATAGTGAGCATTGGTTGTTTGGCATCTCACCAGAAGGCATTGGTTTTGTCGGTATGATCGTTAACTTTGTAACGGCGTTTGTCGTGGCTAAGTTCACCAACGACGTACCACAAGATGTACAAGACATGGTTGAGTCTATTCGTTTCCCTAAAGGAGCAGGCGAAGCGCACGATCACTAATGTTAAGTAATCACTTGTCATAAAGGCCCGCTTCATCGTGTTGAAGTGGGCCTTTACTTTTGTGCCGAATAAAGATTAGAGCAACACCGGAATGATAGAACCGACCAATAACGCTGCCATGGTGTAATTAAATACCTGTAACCGACGATGACTAGTTAACCAACGCTGCAGTTGTTGCCCCAGAGCCGTCCACACACTAACACTAGGTACTCCCACCAAACCAAAGGCTAATGCGACCAATGCAATGGACTCCATGCTATATGACGGTGAGTAAACGCTCACTGCACTCAAGGCCATAGTCCACCCTTTAGGGTTTACCCATTGGAATGCAGCCGCCTCAATAAATGTCATTGGTTTACTACTGGCGTCACTAAACTGTGGATTGGATGACGTGGCTATTTTGTAAGCCAGATACAATAAGTAGCTGATGCTAAAAACCTTCAGCAGATCATAGCTCAGTGGATAGGCGTTAAACACCTGCGACAAACCAAGCCCGACCAGAAACACCATCAACACAAAACCTAATTCCACTCCCAACATATGCGGCAGCGAACGTTTAAAGCCAAAGTTGGCGCCCGATGACATTAACATCAAGTTATTCGGCCCCGGTGTAATCGAGGAGACAAACGCAAATGCGCCCAGCCCAATGATCAATTCTAGCTGCATATCAATGTCCTGCTTAAATAAAAGAAACACAATTATAATTGCTATTACGCGCGATTATCTTGCTAACTTGGTTATAAATTTGTTAACTTAGCAAGATATGAATGAATTAGATAAGATTAACAGCAGAATATTGCGTGAGCTATCGCGCGATGGCAGGGTCAGCAATGCAGAGCTAGCCAACCGGGTCGGATTGTCCCCTTCTGCCAGCTTACGCCGGGTCCAAGAACTGGAGCGCTGCGGCATTATTACAGGTTATCGCGCGGTAATTAATCGAGATAAAATGGGTATCGGTTGTATTGCCTATGTGGCGGTAGGGCTAAGCGATCATACCAAAGCTGCACAGTTAGCTTTTGAGCAGGCGATCACCCTATCCCCTGAAGTAAAAGAATGTCATAACGTCACCGGCTCATACGAATACCTGTTGCGCATCGAAACCGCTAACTTGATTAGCTATAAAACCTTCCACACCGATGTCTTAGGGGTATTGCCTCAAGTTAACTCTATTACCACCGTTGTGGTGATGGATTCTCCCAAGGATCTACGCGCATAATGATTAGATTAACCCCCTTGTTGTTTCTATTAATGCCGATCGCCACACTCGCAACAAACCTTAAACCTTTTGTTAGTGATGGCTGCAGTTGGTTTCCTGATGGAACCTATCAACATAACAAACTCTGGTTAAATTGTTGCCAAGCGCACGATTATGATTACTGGCAAGGAGGGACCTATCAGCAACGACTCGATTCAGATGAGCGTTTGAAGGCCTGCTTAACCGACGTTGGTCAACACGGCATTGGCACGCTGATGTTTGCAGGCGTGAGGGTCGGCGGGACACCGATGCTACCGACTTCCTATCGCTGGGGTTTTGGTTGGCCATTTCCACGTCCTTATCGCGCGTTAACAGGCCCTGAGTTACAACAAGTTAAAGACATGACAGCCGGCCTGGGAAAACAATAATCCTCATTCACACCTTAATTGAAATTTTTTTTGCCTAATGCCTGTCTTTATAAATATCAAACCCACCGGATAACCATAGAGGCAAACCGTGAGCCATAAATTTAGTAAAGGCATCATCAACAAAGCTTGGCAGATCAATGACAATGAAGTCACGCCAGAACCTATATTTCAAGATCGCCGTAACATCATCAAAGCGCTAGGCTTTGGTGCACTCGGCGCAGCACTGCCAACAACCTCACATGCTGGTATCTTTGATCTGTTTAAAGATAAGAAGGCTGCGAGCCAATTTACAACCACGCCACTGTCGTTCATCAGCAATGAAGCATTCACGGCACAAGATCCGCTAACCCCGATAAATAAGGTGACCAGTCATAATAATTTCTATGAATTTGGCACCAGTAAACATGATCCCGTCGACAATGCCCAAGGCTTTATCGTCAAGCCATGGCAGTTGATCATCGATGGCGAGGTCGACACGCCGCTAACCCTAGATTATGATGATTTAACTAAGATGATCGCACTAGAAGAGCGCACCTATCGTCTGCGCTGCGTCGAAGCTTGGTCGATGGTGATCCCATGGACAGGTTTTACCCTAACGAGCTTACTCAAGAAAGCGGGGGTTAAAAATGGCGCCACACATGTCGCATTTGAAACCCTTTACGATCCTAAGCAAATGCCAGGCCAGCGCAACAGACGCGTGGGTGGTGGCGTTGCTTATCCTTATGTGGAAGGACTTACCATTAATGAAGCGCTCAATGATCTGACCTTCTTAGCTGTCGGCCTTTATGGCAAGACCCTACCGCCACAAAATGGCGCACCGATCCGCTTAGTCGTGCCTTGGAAGTATGGTTTCAAGAGTATCAAATCGGTGGTGCGGATCACCGTGACCAAGAGGCAACCGGCCACCAGTTGGAACAAACTAGCCGCCAATGAGTATGGTTTCTATGCCAATGTCAATCCACAAGTGGATCATCCACGTTGGTCACAAGCGAGTGAACGACGTATCGGCGCGGGCGGCTTGTTCTCGGCCAAGCGTATCCCCACTCAGATGTTTAACGGTTACGGTGAGCAAGTTGCCTCGCTCTATCAGGGCCTTGATCTACGTAAACACTTTTAAAGGGCCTCGCGATGAAGCTTAAAAACAAACATATCAAGTGGCTTAAGGCGCTCTTTCACCTAATTGCTATCACGCCAATCGTCGCCCTAGTATTGCTAGTGATGGGGGATCATGTGGGCGGTGAACCGGTAGAGTACATTATCCATTACACCGGGATAGGCGCACTAAACGCGCTGGTGTTAACCCTAATTATCTCGCCATTGGCCAAACGCTTTAAACAGGGCGCTTTACTGCAAACTCGTCGCCTCATCGGCTTATATGTGTTTGCCTATGCCACCTTGCATATCTTATCGTTTGTCGCCTTAGATTTACTCTTTGAATGGAATCTATTGTGGCAGGAAATCATCAACCGCCCCTACATCATCGTTGGCGCGCTAAGTTATGTTATCCTGTTCTTATTGGCCATCACCTCATTAAATTCGGTGCGCCGCAAGATGGGCAAGCGCTGGCAGCAACTGCATAATACTGTTTACGTTGCTGCGCTCTTAATCCCTGTCCATTTCTACTGGTCGGTCAAGTCAGAGATCATCGAGCCGAGCATCTACATTGCAATTATGCTTGGCCTATTAGCACTGCGCTTAGGGCAGCTCGCCAAACAAAAAACAAAACATCGCCCCTCGAGCAAGCATAAAGTAGCCGCCTCGCCGTTGAGATAATACAGGTTATATTAAGTAACTGATTTTGTTGTGCGAAGGGAAAATAAACTAGAACAATGGTTAATCTCGTCGGACATGGGAATATACTAAGGGGGATTACCAGTGAAACAACAGGATTTCATCTTCTTGGCTAGCAACCTTGGAAGGGAAATATTTTTGTGGGCAAAACTAATTCTGTGGTTTTATAAAAATAATCACCCCCGAAGTTTCGTAATAGTAATGGATGTAGAGTTTAAAAAAACAGACATAATTCCTTTTACTTTTAACCTAAAATCAAATGATTAACATACTTTACCTCTACCCCAAAAAGCAGGCCAGATTTATTTATAATATATATGCGGATCTTAATAAGTAATTAGAAACACGTCACGCCACGATAAATTTTAACAATTAATTTACAGTAACTTGTGGCTACGCATAATGTTTAAAGTTATCTGTCTTAGCATGAGACTGCCTTATAATGGTCGCTTTTACCACAAAGCGGAGTTTAGCTGATGGAGGTTAGAATTGATTCTGATTAGATTTTATATTGCTAACTCACTTGTTAGCTTTTGGGTTTACTTAATTTAGTTAATTTATTTCAGTGCCCTCGTTAATTTACTCATTTGTATTCTCCTGAATAACAATTATCTGCAATAAATACTTTGCCGCTAAGATTTTTAAAGCTATCTGAGTGGGAAGAAACTTATTGGAATTGGTTTTAATATATAGCGCCAAGTTTTCCAATATATCACTTCCGACTCCCAGCTTAAATTCCCTCATCCCTTGCATCTCCCCTTAACGAAAGTATAATAGCAATGATTCTCACTTAGATTTAATTATAAGCTGCTACTAAGTAATTTTTATGGATCCAATAAAAAAAATTAATGACCTGAGTATTTCATCACACGGACCATCAACGCAAGATTATTATCATAACCTTGATACCCGCTTAGGTAATTTTTGGTGCAGCGGCCGTACTATTGAAAAAGACATTAGTTATCAAGCAGAACTCCCTTTAGGTATACATATAGGCGCTGGTAATGCTGCGCTAATGACACAAAGCAAGGCATCAGGTAGTCATAGTTTTAATGGCGCCATAGCAAGTTATTTTATTCAACCTGAAGGTTATGAAGATGAAATGACAACAGTGATAAAAAAGGGCCGAGCGGTTTCTTGTGGATTATTTTTACCTTGGCAAGCGTGTCAAAAACTCCCTGATGAAGTCTCCTTGCTAACAGAAAAATTTGACGATATCGGTGGGTTTAGGGGATCTAAAAATGTGTCAACTTCAGTCATTGATAGGCTTTGTACACCAATAGACTCATGCTTTCAAGGGGATTCACTTAAGTTAATTGGCGAGGCGCGTGTCTTTGAACTACTTGCTACAGTATTAGCGGCATTTACAACGACAATAAGCTTACCAGTAGCAAAAGTAAAACAGGTCCTTTTAGCACGCGACTTTATTGAAAGTCACTTAATGAGCGCGATGACCTTACAGGCAATAGCCAAACAAGCTGGCAGTAATGTTCGCTCTCTTACCCAAGCTTTTCGCCAACATTTTGGCATGTCTATCAATCAGTACATGACCGAGCGTCGCATGGAAAAAGCACTTTATTTTTTGGAGCAAGGGCTAAGTGTTTCTCAAACTGCTTATCTTGTCGGTTATAGCTTGCCGTACTTTAGTGAAAAATTTCAACAACGTTTTGGTCTCGCTGCTAGTCGCGTTAGTAATAAAAAGCCATTAAATTTATTGCCACACAGAGGAACTAAACTTTAAATACTCACCTTTTTTATTGTTGCCTAAAAGCTGAAATAAAACTCCCAATTACTGAAACCTGCTCTCTTGTATCAAAGCTACAATTCAAGAATAATTCTCGTTCTTATTTAGTGAGGTATAATTATGTATTCGTGGTTACCCAAAACAAGTCTTTTAATGGTTTGTAGTTTAGCGCACAGCACCGTTTCTTTTGCTGATGAAGCAGTGAAAAATGCAGCGTTAGATGAAAGAAATATCGAAAAAATTATTGTTGTTGGTTCAAAAATGAATCAAGCCGTGCGCGAGGCGCCCATGTCGGTAACGGTTTTTGACCGTGACATGATGGATAAGTCAGGCATGATGACTTTGCGTGACATAGATGACTATGCGCCAAACGTCTCTATTAGCCAAATAGGCCAAGTGGGCGGCACCTATATTTCAATTCGAGGCATTGAGTCAAACCCATTTATTGTCAATCGAACGGCTGTTTACGTTGATGGCATCCCTTATCGCGACCCTGATATGTTGCGCTTGCATAACGTTAATCAGATCGAAATATTACGTGGCCCGCAAGGTACGCTATATGGCTCTAATGCCGATGCTGGCGTTATTGTTATTTCAACTAAAACACCTTACCAAGCGCTTGAATCGTCGCTTGGTGTAACGGTTAATAATTTTGAACATGGCCAATCTTATACGATAAATGGCAGTGCTTCTGGCGGTTTAACCGATGATTTAACCGCCACTGTCAACGTAGAACTTGAAAAAGGCGATAGCTATATTCGTAATATAGCGAGCTCTGCTGGCTTAGCTGGTGAATTAGAAAATATTGCCGCCAGTAGTAAATTTAGATATCACCCAAGTGATAATAGTCAGGTCGATTTAATATTTTTCTATAATAAATTGGATGCTCCCGGCCTATATGAGCAAGAATTTCCGGCGCTTGACGTTGATCTTTATAACAAGACTCATGGCGATACGGCCAATGGTGGTCAACTGATTGGCGACTTCGAATTTGCTAATGATCCCTCAAAGAAAACCACCGAAGAAGAATGGGGCACAGCCATCGCTCTGCAACACGACTTTGATGAGTTAACCTTTCACTTAACCGCCAGCTATCGCAGCGAGGAAGAACTAAGTTACGGTACCGACTTTGACCTAACCGCCATGCCAATTTCTACCGGTGGCACTAGCGAAGAAAGCACCTATTGGAATGTTGAAGCCCGACTTACTAAATTAGAGCAATCAGGTATCGACTGGCTTGTTGGTATGACACTGTCTAAAGATAAAAAAAGCCGACAATTATACAGTTTAATTGGCTCAGGTAGTTTTAATGATTATGCAAAAGCATCATTACAACATTTAACGCCCAAAAGTTGGGCTATATTTGCTCAAACAATATGGCCAGTTACCGACAAGTTAAATATTACCACTGGCTTGCGTTATGAGCAGTCAGAGCAGGAAATTAACCAAGAGGCTGGATTATTAGATTTAGGAAGTATCGGCCAATTTAGCTTTCCAGCATTGAGTGAAAAAGCAAGCAGTAATGCTTGGGTACCCAAAGTAGCCATAGATTATACTTTTGATAATCAGGTATTACTTTATACCTCGGCCGCCAAAGGTTTTTTACCTGGTGGTTATAACTTAGTTGCTGCTGACAAAGGTCCTGAAATTGCAAAAAAATACGGTGATTATGATGATGAGGAATTGTGGTCTTATGAACTTGGCGCTAAAAGTAACTTATTTGATGGCAAGGCTTTTATTTCAGCCGCAATATTTTATATCGATGCTTCTTCTTGGCAAGAATACAACGTACTGACTGATAATGAAGGCCGTGTGTTATCAACCGTATTAGTAAGTTCTGACGCTGCTATTGAAAGTAAAGGTTTTGAAGTGGAATTTAATGCCCAGGTCACTGACCAATTACATATTATTGCTGGTTTTGGTTACATTGATGCAAAATATAGTCAGTATAATTTTTCTGAGCGTGAAAGCTACGCGGGTAATAAAGTAAAAATGGTCCCTAAATTCGATGGCAGTTTTAGTGCCAGTTATGACTTAACTGACAACTGGTATATTCGTAGTGATGTACAAGTATTAGGTAAAACGCCACTGCATCAAGACAACAGTGTAATGCGAGATACGCAGTGGTTATTCGGACTGTCTACTGGTTACCAAACAGAAAATTGGTCAGCACGTTTATATGTTAAAAACTTAAGCAATGAACGTTATGCTTCAGGCCTTGCCTATAAAAACTTTTTACTCGGTGATGATGGTAATAATTACGCGCCATTAGCGAATCCTAGAGTAATAGGTTTAGATATTGATTGGCGTTTTTAACTATAAATCATACCTGAGCTGCTTGATGATGCAAGGTTTGTGTTGTTTGGGTATGAAGTTGACACTAATGGTGGGGAACACTGAACCCTATCGTCCTGTTAAATTATTTATAACCCCTTGCCAGCCATTTACACCCACCAAATTGATGAGTAATAGCTCGCTATTAGGATTGAGCGCACGCCGTTTTTCCATTTAACCTACACAAGCGGGTAATGTTGGTCAGTTAAGAATAATTATAGCTTCAGTGAGTATTTTGATGTGCTTGTTAACTTTACCTTTTTAATTAAGTACTGGACACGCGCACCGGATACCTTTCTTTATGAAATACATCCGTATATTCCTTAACTGACTTGTATTGAGTTCAAGTAGGCAGTTATTTAGTGTCATTGGTATAATACAAAAAGGCTTAGAGCATGGGACTCTAAGTCCTTTTATGTTCTGGATGAACGGTATGCCACGGTGCCATAGATGGCAAGGAGCGGCAATTTGGATCTTAGCTAGATTGGTATTACTTTACGCGGCTAAATAACAGCGAACCGTTGGTACCACCAAAGCCAAACGAATTACACAATACGTGATCTAGTGTCGCTGCGCGAGCGCCGTCAGTGACATAATCGAGATCACAACCTTCATCAGGGTTATCTAAATTAATCGTGGGCGGCATAATTTGTTCAACCAGAGCCATCACTGAAAAGATAGCTTCTACTGAGCCCGCCGCACCTAACAGGTGACCGGTCATTGATTTAGTTGAACTGACCGCCAATTTGTAGGCATGTTGCGCAAAAACAGACTTAACAGCTGCGGTTTCGGCTTTATCACCAGCGTTAGTCGAGGTGCCATGGGCGTTGATATAATCAATATCAGTTGGCGCCAACTTGGCATCATTAAGCGCATTAACCATCGCAGCAGCCGCGCCTTCACCATCAGACGGTGGCGATGTCATGTGATACGCATCGCCGCTCATACCAAAGCCTGTTAGCTCTGCGTAAATTTTCGCGCCACGTGCCTTAGCATGTTCGTACTCTTCAAGCACCATCACGCCTGCACCCTCACCCATCACAAAGCCGTCACGATCTTTGTCCCAAGGGCGTGATGCTTGTTGCGGATTGTCATTATTGGTTGAAAGCGCTTTGGCCGCGCCAAAACCACCTAAACCAAGTTCGGTCGTTGCCGCTTCAGCGCCGCCAGCAACCATGACATCGGCATCACCATAGGCGATCATTCGCGCCGCATGACCGACATTATGTACGCCAGTAGTACACGCGGTGGTAATGGCGATGTTTGGGCCTTTTAACCCATATTTAATCGATAAATTACCAGAAATCATATTAATGATGGTGCCAGGTACGAAAAATGGTGAAATTTTACGTATTCCCGCGGTCGCCATCGTAGTATGGGTTGACTCAATAAGCCCTAACCCACCCATGCCTGAGCCGATCGCCACACCAATACGCGCGGCGTTATCTGCATCGACGGTTAAACCACAGTCATCAAATGCTTGAATGCCTGCAATTAAGCCGTACTGAATAAATTTGTCCATCCGGCGCGCATCTTTTTTGGCTAAATATAGTTGCGTGTCTAATCCTTTAACTTCGCCCGCAAAGTGCGTACCGTAGGCGCTCGTATCAAACGCAGTGATATTGGCAATGCCACTTTTACCTGCTTTAACACTTTCCCAGCTCTCTTCTACAGTATTACCAACTGGCGATACCATACCCATACCAGTTACAACGATACGACGTTTTGTCATGTGACCTCTTTAACCAAATTTGCAATATAATGAATTTATAGCTAAAAAACCTCTTAGTATCGCCAAGGTTATTTAGCTATAGATACAACAAAGGCGGCATAAGCCGCCTTTTAACTACAAAGGTTGAATTAACCTTGAGCACTGTTTACATAGTCGATAGCCGCTTGAACAGTGGTGATCTTTTCAGCTTCTTCATCTGGGATCTCAGTGTCGAACTCTTCTTCAAGAGCCATTACTAATTCTACTGTATCAAGAGAATCAGCACCTAGATCATCAACAAATGATGCAGCACTTACTACTTCTTCTTCTTTAACACCCAGTTGTTCTACTACAATTTTCTTTACGCGTTCTTCGATGCTCATGGCAATTTTTCCTGTTTTTTTACAGACATCTAAAATATGAGGCTAGTTTAGAGGATTGAGGCAACAAATCAACTACTGAAATGCTGGTCAAACCAGAAATTAACGGCTTGTTTGCCGAAGTTTCCCTCACGTTGTATACAAATACCCTAATTTTGGCGCTTTCGCAACTTTTATTAGGGTGATTATTAACCCATGTACATGCCACCATTGACATGCAATGTTTCACCATTAATGTAACCAGCCATGTCTGAGGCTAAAAATGCCACAGCATTCGCAATTTCAGCTGGCTGTCCTAAACGGTTAGCAGGAACTTGGGCTAGTATCGTTTGTTTTTGTTGGTCGCTTAGTTCTTGGGTCATATCAGTTTCAATAAAACCTGGCGACACGGTGTTGACAGTAATACCACGTGATGCAACTTCTTTAGCCAATGACTTGGTGAAACCAAGTAATCCAGCTTTAGCAGCGCAGTAATTTGCTTGACCAGGATTCCCCGATGAACCAACTACCGAACCAATATTGATAATACGACCGTGACGCTTCTTCATCATAGCACGTAAAACTGCTTTTGAGATGCGAAATACCGAGGATAAGTTGGTGTTGATAATATCATCCCACTCAGCATCCTTCATCCGCATCATCAGGTTATCACGCGTAATACCTGCATTATTAACTAAAATATCCACACCACCAAAATCACTTTTGATAGTATCAAATAGTGCTGCAATTGAATCAGCATCAGTAACATTTAACACAAAGCCTTGACCGTTTTGACCAAGGTATTCACTAATTTTGGCCGCACCGCTTTCGCTGGTTGCCGTGCCTAAAACCATCGCGCCATTTTGGGCAAATAGCTGGGCGATTTCGCGGCCAATACCACGACTCGCACCGGTTACTAAAACTACTTTCTGTGAGAAATCAAAACTCATGGTTTCACTCCGTTATTTTTATAGTAAGCAGCGGCTAAGCCAGTGCTTTTTCTAAACTTGCTAAATCAGTAGTCGCAACCCCGACCACGGTTTTATCGATACGCTTGGCCAAGCCCGATAGCACTTTACCAGGCCCAATTTCAACTTGTCTAGTGACATCATGCGCCGCTAAAAATTGCACCGTTTCGGTCCAGCGTACTGGGCTAAATAACTGACGTTGCAACGCGTGCTTGATCTCACTTGGCTCACTGGCCGCCACCACATCGACATTGTTAACAACAGGAATCGCTGGGCTATTAATTGTTATGCCAGCGAGCTGTTGTGCTAATTTTTCGGCAGCAGGTTGCATTAAAGAACAATGCGAAGGCACAGAGACCGCCAGTGGTAACGCGCGTTTAGCGCCCGCTTCTTTACACAAGACAGACGCACGGTCGACCGCTTCTTTGTGCCCAGCAATCACAACCTGACCCGGTGAATTGTAATTCACCGGTGCCACTACTTGTTGCTCTGCCGCTTCAGTGCAAGCATTGGCAATCGCGTCATCGGCTAAACCAATGATCGCCGCCATTGAGCCAACACCTTGTGGCACTGCTTCAAGCATGAATTGACCGCGTAATTCGACTAATTTAATCGCATCTTCAAAATCCAACGCGCCGGCACATACTAATGCTGAGTATTCGCCGAGGCTGTGACCAGCCAAATAGGTTGGCGTTTCGCCACCCTGCTCATTCCACACGCGCCATAACGCCACGCTTGCCGCCAATAGTGCCGGCTGTGTTCTATCGGTACGATTTAAATCATCAGCTGGGCCATCTTGGACTAATGCCCATAGATCATAACCAAGCACGTTCGATGCTTGCGCGAAGGTCTGTTCAACCACGGCAAATTTTTGCGCAATATCGGCTAACATACCAAGGCTTTGTGAGCCTTGGCCCGGAAATACAATCGCTGTTTGCGACATAGAGGATTCCTTTACTATTTTTTGATAATTTAGAAGCGTACTAACGCCGATCCCCAAGAGAATCCAGCGCCAAAGGCTTCTAACAATAACATTTGACCACGTTCAATACGTCCGTCACGTACCGCTTCATCGAGCGCAATCGGTACAGAGGCGGCAGAGGTATTGCCATGCTTCGCAAGCGTCAGTACGACCCGGTCCATCGGCATTGCCAATTTCTTCGCGGTGGCACTAATAATGCGATAATTCGCTTGATGTGGCACTAACCAATCGATGTCTGATTTTTCAAGATTGTTCGCGGCGAGTGTCTCGGAAACAACATTACTCAGCTGGGTAACCGCGCACTTAAACACTTCATTACCCTTCATCTGGATATAATTTTGCGTTTGCTCCTGGCTGGCATGGTCGCGAATAGGAATGCGTACCTTAAGCAAGTCAACATGCTTACCTTCACTGTGAATATGAGTCGATAATATACCGGCCTCTTCGCTGGCGCCAATAACTGCAGCGCCGGCGCCATCGCCGAATAAGATAACCGTTGAACGATCATCGGGCTGACACAAGCGAGATAAAACATCAGCGCCCACCACCAATATATTTTTACACATGCCAGTCTTGATATATTGATCAGCCACGCTTAGTGAGAAGATGAAACCAGAACACGCGGCAGCGACATCAAATGACGCGATCGTCGCTTCGATGCCCAATAGATGTTGCAGCTCACAGGCAGCTGCTGGGAATGAGTTATCGGCGCTTGTGGTGCCAACCACTATCATATCTAAATCGTTTGCGCTGATACCCGCCATTTCAATGGCTTTAAGTGACGCTTGGTAGGCCATAGTAACCACAGACTCATCTTTGTCTGCAATGCGGCGTTCGCTGATGCCTGTGCGCGCCTGAATCCACTCATCGGTGGTATCCATTATTTTTTCGAGATCGGCATTAGAACGGACTTGGCTCGGTAGGTAACTACCGGTGCCTAAAATTTTTGAATACATAGAAACCTAACAGATTTTTTCCAACAAAATCGACTCCAAACTATCTTGGATCCTGTTTGGCACTTGCTGTTCAACTTCAATAACGGCTTGTTTTATGGCATTAAAGAAAGCGTGTTGATCAGCATTGCCATGACTTTTTATTACAATACCGCGCAATCCTAACAGACTTGCCCCGTTGTACTGGTCGGGTTTCACTTTCTGCAGCACCTTTTTGAGAAATGGCTTAGAGATAAGGGCTAGGGCTCTCATTAACCAGCTCGACTCACTGGCTTGTTTAAGGTGGGAGATCATCAGACTGGCCACACCTTCGGTAGTTTTAAGGCAAATATTACCGACGAAACCGTCACAAACCACCACGTCGGTCTTACCGTCGAATATTTGATTGCCTTCGATGAAACCAATGTAATTAAGGTGCTCTACTTCTTTTAGCAGTTCAGCCGTTTGCTTGACCACAGCATTACCCTTGATCGCCTCTTCACCGACGTTGAGTAAGGAAATCCGCGGTTTAGCGATGTTATCCACTTTATTGGCTAATACCGACCCCATCACTGCAAATTGTAACAAGGCGTCAGAGTCACAACAAACGTTAGCACCTAAATCAAGCATATAAACAGGTTTGTTGTTGAGAGTCGGCAATATAGAGATGAGCGCGGGACGGTCGATGCCAGGCAACGTTTTAAGAATAAGTTTGGCCATCGCCATTAACACACCGGTATTTCCGGCACTAACACAGGCGCATGCATCACCTTTAGCCACCATGTCAATCGCTCTTCGCATAGACGAGTCACGACGACTACGCAGTGCCGTTAGCGGGCGATCATGGGTGGTAACAACTTGGCTGCAATGAATAATCGTTAAGCGCTTATGCTGCTTAAACGAAGGGGGAATATAACGCTCGATAGAGTTTTTATCACCAAACAAAGAAATGTTTAATGTTGGAAATCGCTCCAGTGCCTGCAAGGATGCAGGCACTGTCACTTGGGGGCCAAAATCACCCCCCATAGCATCTAACGCTAAGGTTAGATCGCTCAAAATAATCGCCTATTAAAGCTCGATTACTTTTTTGCCACGATAATAACCGTCAGCAGTGATATGGTGACGACGGTGAGTTTCACCAGTAGTCGCATCTACACTTAGCTGAGCGCCGGTTAACGCATCATGTGAACGACGCATGCCACGTCTTGAACGAGATTTTTTACTTTTTTGTACGGCCATGGTGGTCTCCTAGATAAACCTTACTTCTTTAATTTCTGTAACACCGCGAACGGGTTTGGACGTTCTTCAACACTGTCGTCGATTTCGCCTACTGTTAAATCTTGCTCTCCCGAGCATTCATCAACATTATGCATTGGAAAAAATGGAATTGAAACGATAAATTCATCTTCGATCAATTTAGCTATTTCAAAATGTCCATGTTCATCCACTTCAACAGGATCGTAACTTTCCGGCTTTTCATCCTCCGGTGACTTTGCAGTCACTGGTGAATAACAAAATTCAACCTGTAAGGACTGATTGAATTCCTTCATACAACGCTGACATATCATCGACACTTCACCTTGGGAGGTGCCGTTAATAGTCACAATGCCCTGTTCGTCAGTGTCACAAGAAAACTGTACCTGTATATCGCTACAGAATCCGGCGGACGCATCCAACAATCTCGGTAAATTTGACGATTCAACAGTACCGGAGTACTCAGAACGCATTTTCGCCGCTTTGATTGGATCTATCGTCAAAGGTATCTTTAATAGTTGCATAGGACGCGCATCTTATAGATCCTCAGTCAAGTAGTCAAAGGAAAAGGGTTAAAAACAGTAGTTTTTTTTCATCTCATGATAGACTTAGCAATATAACCATTAAAATTCCGCTAAGCGATTATTAAAGCAGCTAAAACATGCCTAAAATGAACCTCGAAAAAACGCCGTTGATTCTAGCATCAACCTCCCCATTTCGTCAGCAAATTCTGCAAAAAATTTGTCTGCCATTTACTTGCGCAAAGCCACAGGTGGATGAAGTCGCGCTACCCGATGAATCGGCGACGCAACTAGTAGGGCGTCTCGCCCATTGCAAAGCCTTGGCGGTAGCCACTGACTATCCAAATCACCTAATTATTGGTGGCGATCAAGTCGCGGTGATTAGGGGCAAGATAATTGGTAAGCCACACACGTTTGACAATGCGATGGTACAACTCCAGCAAGCAAGTGGCCAGATCATCACGTTCTACACCGGCTTATGCCTATATAACAGTGAAACAAATACCCAGCAGACTATCATCGAGGAGTTTAAGGTTCATTTCAGGCCGTTAAGCGATGAAATGATAGCTAATTACCTGCGTAAAGAGCAGCCGTACAACTGCGCTGGTAGCTTCAAGAGTGAAGGGTTAGGCATTGCCCTATTTTCACGTTTAGAAGGTAAAGACCCAAACACCCTAATTGGTTTACCGCTGATTAGTCTGATTGAGCTACTAAATAATCAAGACATTGAGGTATTAGCGCAGTGAGTGTGGCAAGGACAGTGGCAACATACACCATACCACTGTCCTTAACCGAAGCACTTAAATGAGATGATCGAGCAACTCGATTGGTGAACCAACAATCGCGCTAGGTTGGTGCTGTGATAGCACCTCAACAGTATGCGCGCCATAGCTAACACCTATGGCTCTAACCTTTGCCTGTTTAGCCATACTCATGTCTAACTGGGAATCTCCAATCATCACCACATGTTCGGCGCCAACATTTAATTGCCCCATCAGGTTATGAATCATGTGCGGAGACGGCTTAGATTCGGCCTCATCAGCGGTCATGGTGGCGCTAAAATAGTGACCGAAGCCGCTAACCGCTAACAGTCGGTCAAGACCTGCCCGAGACTTACCCGTAGCAACCCCTAATAAGTATCCGCGCTGTTTGAGCGTCTTAAACACAGACTCAACGCCAGCAAACACCGGAGTTTCACCATGCTTATTATCGAGATACTCTTCTTTGTACAATCTGATCATTAGCTCGACTTGAGTGCCCGACAGTTGACCAAATAGTTGCTCAAAGGCAGGCGCCAACGACAGACCAATGATATCTTTCACCGCTTGGTCTGTCGGCACGGGTAATTCGGCACGTTTAGCCGCGGCTTGCATACTAAAGACAATACGCATCACCGAATCCATGATGGTACCGTCCCAATCGAAGATGGCTAGTTTATTGGTATTTTGTCCACTCATGTTTTACGTAACGCCGCTAACGTTGCTTTAAGTGAACCATCTAACGGTGCTTCGAAAAACATGGTTTGCTCTTCATTGGGGTGAAAGAAACGAATACTGGCGGAATGAAGGAATAGTCGATTAAGACCAATCGATTTCATCTGTTTATCAAAATCTGCTGCGCCATACTTATCGTCACCGGCTATCGGGTGACCAGCATGCAGGGTATGCACGCGAATTTGATGGGTGCGTCCCGTTACAGGACTAGCCTGTACCAATGTACAATTTTCAAAGCGTTGCAATATTTTAAACTTGGTATAGCTGTCTTTACCTTCAGGATTAACTCGCACGATCCGCTCACCAGACTGCAGGGTGTTTTTTAGCAATGGCGCATTAACCGCTTTATCAGCCTTGTCCCACTGCCCTTTTACTAAGGCCTGGTAATTTTTTTCAACAGTTTTCTCACGCAGCTGCTCATGCAGTGCGCGTAACGTACTACGACGCTTAGCGATTAGAATACAACCGGACGTGTCGCGGTCTAAGCGATGAACAAGTTCAAGAAATTTGGCATCGGGTCGTAGCGCGCGCAGCCCTTCGATCAGCCCAAATTTAAGACCGCTACCACCATGCACGGCAATACCAGATGGTTTATTCATCACGATAAGATAATTGTCTTCAAACAAAATATGCTGTTCTAACGTTGCCACTTTTTGTAACTTCACGTTAGGTAGCTCTTTTTCCTCATTGACTTTGATTGGCGGAATACGCACCATATCGCCATCGGCGAGACGATAAACAGGCTTAATGCGTTTCTTATTAACGCGGACTTCACCTTTACGCAAAATACGATAAACGCGGCTTTTAGGAACACCTTTTAACAAGGTTACTAAAAAATTGTCGATGCGCTGACCAGCATGATTATCATCGATTGTGATAAACTGCACTTTTGTCGCGACTTGATTTTGATTTTCACTCATCTAACCATTGTACATTAATAGCCGCAGCGCTTAATCAACTTTCAATAAAAAATTTTCATCCCCCAACTGACAACACACTTTATCGCCACAATCGAAGACTTTACTTAAGTTAAGCACGCCGATGTGCTACGCCGTAGTAATAATTAGTAGCGGTTGCCCCAAATTAGTGTGATAATTAGCGCTTCTTGTTGATTTCATTTGAAATAAGTTCGATGCCAATGGGTTAATATTGTAGTGACGCATTAAAAATATCACTAAATATCATAGGTCTATATCTAATGTTTGCACAAATAACCTTAGCTATACGAAGAACAATATTAACCGCAACAAGAAGCAATAAAGATAAGTTTTACCTCAGTGAGCGTCACAACAAACCATATGTGCACTCATTTATGCGCTGATATGGGTTAAAGAGTCCGTTTTAAGATTAATAATGCACTTTTTTACCAAGCCAACGTAATGATGACGACGCCCTGATGAGTAATAACAAAAATAATATAGCGGCTATTACAAATAGACGCTTACCATAAGAAATCGTTGCACAAACGAGCAATAGGTTGTTTTTCGGACAACACAGTCTTACGTCGAGATGACGTCCATAGACTTAGCAAACACTATTTATTGAGTAGAAAAGCTCAATTTTCCCTGCCAAATGTGGGGAAAGACAAACGCGTAAAAAAACGCACAGCAGTATTGTGTTAATTCACCAATACCTAAAAATAATATTTAGCTCAGCCATAACCAATTGTTTGGCCTTTGAAGATAAACGTTTGTAAGCAGTATAATTACCCCTTGTCTCATCCAGGTGTAATCGGCAATCAGCTTATTAGCTAAATAAAAACTGTGCGATAACGCACTTTGCTAATGCCTCCATCCCGTCGCGAGACCGCATGTTGGGCACCGAAAACCACCGCATTGCTGGTTTGGCAGCCTTAATAGAAGAGCTTCCAAATGAGAAGAATGTTAATCAATGCAACTCAATCAGAAGAGTTGCGCGTCGCCTTAGTCGACGGTCAAGATTTGTATGATCTAGATATCGAAAGTCCAGGTCATGAACAAACCAAAGCAAATATCTATAAAGGTAAAATTACCCGCGTAGAGCCAAGTCTAGAAGCGGCATTTGTCGACTATGGTGTCGATCGCCATGGTTTCCTTCCCCTTAAAGAAATCGCGCGTGAGTATTTTCCAGCGGGCTATTCGTTTAAAGGCCGTCCGAACATCAAAGATGTGATCAAAGAAGGCCAAGAAGTCGTTGTTCAGATTGATAAAGAAGAACGTGGCAATAAAGGTGCTGCGCTAACAACCTTTATTAGTCTTGCTGGCGGTTACTTGGTGTTGATGCCAAACAACCCACGCGCCGGCGGCATTTCTCGTCGTATTGAAGGCGAAGAACGCACCCAATTAAAATCAGCATTGTCAGCACTTAATATGCCTAAAGGCATGGGCGTTATCGTACGTACAGCAGGCGTCGGCAAAGCGTCAGAAGAGCTGCAATATGACTTAGATATTCTTGAGAATCATTGGCGTGCGATTAAAGAAGCTGGCGAGTCTCGCCCTGCCCCTTTCTTAATTCACCAAGAAAGTAATGTAATTGTACGGGCAATGCGTGACTATTTACGTCGTGACATTGGTGAAATCCTGATCGATCACCCTCGTGTATTTGAAAGTGCACGTGAGCATGTCAGCGTCGTTCGCCCTGACTATCTAAATCGGATCAAGCATTACACCGGCGAAGTACCGTTATTTACCCATTACCAGATCGAAACACAAATTGAGTCTGCTTTTCAACGTGAAGTGCGGTTACCTTCAGGCGGCTCTATCGTTATTGACCCGACTGAGGCATTAACCTCGATCGATATTAACTCAGCGCGTGCCACCCGTGGTACTGATATCGAAGATACCGCTTTTAATACCAATCTTGAAGCATCGGTGGAAATTGCCCGTCAACTACGCCTGCGTGATCTAGGTGGTTTAGTGGTGATCGATTACATCGATATGTCATCGGTTAAGCACCAAAGAGAAGTCGAAAACAAGCTGCGCGATTCACTAAAAGTCGACCGTGCTAAAATCCAGATTGGTCGTATATCTCGCTTTGGTTTAATGGAAATGTCACGCCAGCGTATTCGCCCAAGTTTAGGCGAGTCTAGCGCGCATATTTGTCCTCGTTGTATTGGCCAAGGCACCATTCGTGGTACCGAGTCCCTCGCGTTATCAATTCTTCGCCTCATGGAAGAAGAAGCGATTAAGGACTCAACCTCTCAAATTGAAGCTCAAGTACCAGTAAATGTTGCTGCCTACCTGCTCAACGAAAAGCGTAAAGCAGTGAGAGTCATCGAAACGCGTCACAATGTTGACGTTATCATCGTGCCGAACGTTAATCTTGAAACGCCACATTACGAAGTAATTCGTCACCGTAGCGATGACAAAGTGAGTATTGCAAGCTATGAACTTGCAAAATCTAGCGATACTAACGAACAGTACGAGTCACGCTTACTAAAATCACAGATTAGTAAAAATGAACCTGTACTCAAGGGGATTTCAGCCCCGGTTGCTCCTACAGCGGTTAGTGCACCAGCAGTCGAAGCAGCAGCACCTGTAACACCGCCAGCAGCTAAGCCAGTGACTCCTGCAGTTAAAGCAGCACCACAAGAGCAAAGTGTCGGCTTAGTCAGTCGTCTAGTCGGCTTTATTAAAGGGCTCTTCAGTACTGAAGTTACCCCAGAAGTTAAACAAGTCGAAGAACCAGAAAAAAGACCAGAACGCCCAAACAATCGTAACCGTAACCGTAATCGCAACCGCAACCGCAATCGCAATGGTGGCACGAGCAACAAGCGCGAAAACGAGTCTCGCGATACGGAAAAAACCGAACAAACAACAAACGTTGAGACTAGCAGCCGTGAACATGGGAACCGTGATGGCAATAAAGAGCGTGCGCCTCGTCGCAATCGTTCAAGAAAGCCAAACAATACCAAGGTAACTGAGCAACCAGAAACCATCGCTGAAAAATCAGTACAAGAAGAAAAAGTTGCACAACGTCGTCAGCGTCGTAATATGCGCAAGAAAGTACGTACGGGTGAAACGATTGCAGCGACCGCTGAAGAAGAAAATCAAGTTATCGCCGCTGATTCGCAAGTACAGAACCAGGCAACCGTAGCTGAGCAACAAGCAACACCAGAGCAAGCCAAAACAAGCAATCAAGATGATTCTGAGCAACAAGGTCGTCGTCGTAATCGTCGTTCACCACGTCATTTACGCTCATCAGGCCAGCGCCGAAACCGACAAGAACGCGGTGATGACGAATCTGTAGAGGCACGCTACCCGATAAAGACTACCGATGAGTTAGCCGCCGAAGTAGATAAAGAAAATGCTGAGAAGGCCGCTAACGCCGCAGTAGCTGTTGACACTAACGAAGCACCTGAAGTTGTTGAGACTATTGTAAAAGCAAAGCAAGCACCTGAAGCTGTTGAGACGGTTGTTACACCACAGCAAGCTCCTGAAGTTGCTGAGACTGTTGTTACACCACAGCAAGCTCCTAAAGTTGCTGAGACGGTTGTTACACCACAGCAAGCACCTGAAGTTGTTGAGACTGTTGTTACACCAGAGCAAGCACCTGAAGTTGTTGAGACGGTTGTTACACCACAGCAAGCACCTGAAGTTGCTGAGACGGTTGTTACACCACAGCAAGCACCTGAAGTTGCTGAGACGGTTGTTACACCACAGCAAGCTCCTGAAGTTGCTGAGACGGTTGTTACACCACAGCAAGCACCTGAAGTTGCTGAGACGGTTGTTACACCACAGCAAGCACCTGAAGTTGTTGAGACGGTTGTTACACCAGAGCAAGCACCTGAAGTTGCTGAGACTGTTGTTACACCACAGCAAGCACCTGAAGTTGCTGAGACAGTTGTTACACCAGAGCAAGCACCTGAAGTTGTTGAGACTGTTGTTACACCACAGCAAGCACCTGAAGCTGTTGAGACTGTTGTTACACCACAGCAAGCACCTGAAGTTGCTGAGACTGTTGTTACACCACAGCAAGCACCTGAAGTTGTTGAGACTGTTGTTACACCAGAGCAAGCACCTGAAGTTGTTGAGACAGTTGTTACACCAGAGCAAGCACCTGAAGTTGCTGAGACGGTTGTTACACCAGAGCAAGCACCTGAAGTTGTTGAGACAGTTGTTACACCAGAGCAAGCACCTGAAGTTGCTGAGACGGTTGTTACACCAGAGCAAGCACCTGAAGTTGTTGAGACAGTTGTTACACCAGAGCAAGCACCTGAAGTTGCTGAGACGGTTGTTACACCAGAGCAAGCACCTGAAGTTGTTGAGACAGTTGTTACAGCACAGCAAGCACCTGAAGTTGTTGAGACGCTTGTAACAGCAGATGAAGCACCAGCAGTTGTTGAAAAACCGCCAGTTGAGACAAAGGTTGCGGCCAAACCGCTTGTTTCAGCTAAAGGTCATGCCTATGCTCCAACGACTAAACCTGTTGCTGTCGCGGCGGCGGCCAGTGGTGTTGAGGTTAAGGAAATGCCAGCCTCACAACGCACGCCAATTGCTTGTAGCAATAAGGGTAGCAGCACTTCAGGAGCAACCGAGCGCGCTTCTAGCGGCCCAATGTTAGCCAAAGCGTCAAGCTAACTGGTATTAAATACCTTCGTCTCACAGGCGAAGGTATTTAAAAAAGCACTTAGTACAACAAAAAAAGCAGTGAATATTCACTGCTTTTTTGTTTGTTGATCGCGAACCAATAATGCCTTATCTGGCCGCTCTCAGCTCACTGAGCAAACCATCACAGCCTTGTTCAATCAGCTCTAATACCAACTCAAAACCTTTCTTTCCGCCGTAATATGGATCAGGCACCTCATTGCTTAATTCGCTCGCCGCGTTCGAATCGGCATAGCTAAGTAATAACTTAACCTTGTCACGCAACGCTGCCGGACAACGGATCAGCAGCTCACGCATGTTGTCATCATCCATCGCTAAAATTAAGTCGAAGCGCTCAAAATCGCTATTCTCAACCGGTCTCGAGCGCTGCCCCTTAAAGCTATAGCCTCGACGCTGCGCGGTATCTACAGAGCGCGAGTCAGGCTTGTTACCTTTGTGTAAGGCGAGCGTGCCTGCAGACTCGATATGCAAGCCTATGCCTGCGTTATGCGCTTTTTGTCGCAACACCGCCTCGGCGGTAGGCGAACGACAGATGTTACCCATGCATACCATTAGCACCGAAACGTCGTTGGTTATTCCCTTTTTTATAAACACTTACAAACCCCTATGTAATCGATAGTGACACCTCACGGTGAATAAATCATGGCAATGCCTAGAATAATACTAACTCAAATATCACAAAAATTATTATTTTTTGATGGCTAACGTAGATTCAACAGGGGTGTCCAATGAAATTTAAGGAGAGGGAGGGGTAAAAGCATATGGAGCAAGTGCTCAGAAGGAGGATTAAGCCAACCTGTGGCACAGGTGGCCTAATCTTGTTTAGCGATATTTAAAATTGATAATTGAGTTGCAATCCTACTTGTGAACCAGGATCGTAATCATAGACGCGCTGTCCTTGCTGCTGATAGCGATTCGCTTCACCTAACATATTTTTGACCTTTAACTTGACCGATAAATCCTTAGTCGGGAAGAAGTTATAGCTAAAATCAAGACTGTGAAATGGCTGCTCATAGACGTCATCTAAGCCACCACGACCGCCATAAGCAATCCGTTTACCAAAGACGTTATAAACCAACGTCGCACTATGGTTTGCATCGGGAGAGTCGAAACTAAGTTGCAAGTTGGTTACCCATGGTGAGTGGCCCGTCATGCGACGAGAGGTATTGGTTGGATCTATCTCACCGCTTGGCGAAATCTTTATTTGTGACTCGCTAAGCGTAAAGTTGGCACTGACAAAGAAATATTGCCACCAACTTTTATCATCACCTAAGAACTCCAACGCCTGTAAAAACTCGGTTTCTACGCCGTATATTTGCCCCGAATCGGCATTATAAAATTTCAACTGACGACCCGCTTCAGAGATCCGCTGAATCGGTTCAATCGGCGCATCAATTCCTTTATAGAAAACGCCGACGCTCAGGTTATTCCCACTATCACCATACCATTCCCAACGCCCATCAACATTGTAAATGTCAGAGCTGATCAGCTCAGGATTACCAAAAAAATCAAACCCCGTGACAGGGTCGCTAAAGCGAACTGGCGATACTTCACGTAAGTCAGGACGTACCACCGTTTTACTCAGCGCCATGCGCCATTGCGTCGTGTCGCTATCCTTCCAGGTCAACGACATCGAAGGAAATAAGCCATCTTGATTAACGATATAGTCAGTTAATGCATAGCGCCCACCTTCATCGGAGATATCGCCTTGCGGATCTAGCGGCAGGGTAACCCGTCTAAAGTCTTCATAACGTAATCCGACGTAGAGGCGCCAAACATCATCAAAATCAACATCTATGCTAACAAATGCGCCGTCATTCTTCTCTGCAGAAATATAATCCTCGGTATCTGTTGAAGCATCCTTAAGTTCGAGATCTAGTACATTACTGATAATATTGCTGTCGCTTAGTATTTGCGAAAACTCTTGGCCTAGAATATCCCCTTGCGGATCACTTGGCCTAAGCCCAATGTCCAATGCTAGGCGTGTCGCATAGCTCGCGCGAGTACGTTCAAAATACTGATAACCACTGCTCAATTTAACGAAAACATCGCCATATTCAAGCGGCAGGCTCAACTGCCAACTGTAATTGGTCGTATCATCGTCGAGTTGGCTAAACACGTATTTTGGTGCATCTTGGGTATTTAAACGGCGGCTGACCATTTTTTCGCTATCATCAAACACCACGTTATAGGTATACGATGTTTCGCTTGGCGCACGGCGAGCAGAGCGCGCCTGCGTATATTGCCAATCGAGCTCCAGATCCCACCAATCCTCAAGATAGTGCTCGCCCTTTAACTGATTGCTCGTCAGTGTGCGCTGCTGGTAACTAATATCAAAAACCTGAAGTGCATTGGGCTCACCTAAGGTATCGATGGTTTGTTCGATGGCAACGGAGGCTTTGTCTGAGGTATCGCTAAGGTAGGTGCTAAAGCTTTCTATTTTATGATTATCATTTAGCTCAAAACCGAGATTAAACATTGTCGAAAACTGCACTGTTGAATCGGTGCCACTATAACGCTTGTCATTTTCAACTTGAACCTGTGATTCGTCACCATCGAGTTCTATATCAATCTTGCTAAAATTTTGTTGGGCGCGCTTGTAGGATACCGCGGCCACCATGCTAAATAACGATTGATCACCAATATCCCAATTATCACCTAACGAAAGATTGGTGTTAACACTAGGGCTGATGGCACGAGAGGTTAAACTCATGTCGCGATGCATGTCTGTCGCTAAACTGCGGTTAAGTTGCGCCGCGGTAGCAAAATCGATCTGCCCGGCTGAGCCGGTGACAATATCAACTGGGCTAAGACCGCCATACTGCTTAACGGCTTGACCGATACTTAGTGGCAGAGTTCGAGTACCATCATCACTACCCTTCCATGCGCCACCACCACCTGAATATGTGTAGGCATCATCGCCGTTATTACTATTGTACGATGAGCCAAAGCTGAGCTTAACAAATGGTTCTACTGGGGTTGATTTTGTCCGGATATCGACATGCCCGCCGCCAAAGGCTGCTGGCATCTGTGCCGTCGCACTCTTTTGCACCGACAATGACTCGATGATTGATGAGGGGAACATGTCCAGCGGCACCACATTTCGAGTAGGGTCGGGCGATGGCACTACGGCGCCGTTAAGCGAGGTGCTCGAATACCTTTCTCCAAGACCACGAACATAGATAAACTTGCCATCTTTAAGGGTTACCCCGGTTACGCGACGTAACGCGCTAGCCGCACTACTATCACCGGTACGAGCAATTTGAGCCGCGCCCATGATGTCGCTCACCGCCACTTGTTCACGTCGCTCTTCTAAAGCGGCTGATGCCGAACTACGTAGGCGCCCCACCACGGCGATGCGCTCGATCGGGAAATACTCAGGGTCTTTCGCTTTTTCTGCCGCATTAACCGATTGTCCACTCAATATCGTGGTTAGCATCATCGCCGAGGTTACTGCTAGGCTAAGCTTGTTTGGGCTAAATGTCTGCTTGGTTTTCATACTTACTTTCCTGGTTGCGATTAAACGAAGCCGTGTCAGGCACGGCTTGTATTTCTGCTGCTACGCTTGAGCGTAGAGTTGCACTTACTGTGGAGTGTAAACCCAGCCTTGGCGCCAGTCGTTACTGCCATCAAACGCGCCAATATAGTCGGTCGACTCGAAAAAGCTATCGGCAACACTCATATCCTTACCGGTGCCTAACAATATTGTGTCATTGGCACTTGGCATACCGTCTGTTAACGTCACAGCGGTGGTCGCGTTACCCATTTGCGCCATGAACCAACTCGATACATCAATCGCATCGACAGTGTCGCTATTACCCGAGCTATATTTGAATGGTTCATTACAGTCAATAATTGAGTGCTCGATACTTAGGTGGCCACTGTTGGCATTGTTAACCAAATCTGCATAAGTGCCATCAAGCTCAAGACACTCGCCAGATCCCATATCGCCAGTACTGCCCTTACGGCCTTGCACTAGCACATTATTGAGTGAAACACCGGTGGCTACGCGCAGTAATATACCTTCACCCTTGTCGCCACTGGCGTTAGCCACATCAACACCCGGTAAGATAGTGATATTGGATAACGTCGGATGTGACATCGGCGTATCACCAGTGCCTTTATGACTGTCTCCTTCGATGCCGCGATTCGCACTGCCATCTTGATGCGTGATATAAACAAACTGCGCCTTGCCCTGCCAACCATTGGTCCAATCGAGGCTATCGTCAAAATTGTCGGTTAGGTAAACATATTTTAGGTTAACCGCGCCGCCCCAAAATTCGACCCCGTCATCGCCATTGGCATGCACCTGGATATGATCGACTTGAGTGTTGTTGCCCACTGCCGCAAATGAAATTCCATTCATCTCTTGGCTATCATTCACCTTAAACCCAGCATATTTAATCACCACATAACTGATTTGACCGCTGCTATCGCTATTATCATTGCCACCATAAGGTAGATCGCCAACCTCAAAGGCCACATCACAGGCGTTGTGATCGTCACACTTATTGGTTAAACCATTGCCGAGCAATACCAAGCCTCCCCATTGTCCGCGCGCTGGCTGTGCACCACTGATAACATCTTGCTGTGAGGTCATCACAATCGGATGCTGCGCCGTGCCTTGCGCCATGATCTTTGAACCACGACTAATCGTAATATAGCTGTTGTCGGTAGCAAATAACTGGCTGCCCGCCTGAATGGCTAGGGTCGCCGAATTTGCTTTGTCACCACCGACTACCACAGCGCCACCATCGATCTTGTACAGCACATTACTGCCCGCCAATAACGTTGTGTTGGCGATGATATTACCCGTTAAGGTACACACCATATTGATATTGCTATCTTGATATAGCCCAGCGACAACCGACTCTGCTGCGGTGCCAACGGGGCATGAAGTCAATACTGGTAATGTCGTTGTTGGGGGGGTGCTTGCCTGACCGAGCGCGGTGGTCCAACCTTGTGTCCAATCGTTGCTACCGTCAAAGGCGCCAATATAAGCCGCATCGATAAGGCGTGAGTCGACATTGGCTAAGTCGTCGTGCGCAGCCGCTAGTGCCACCGATGATGAATTAGGCATATAACCGCTTAAATCCGCCGCGCCAACAAGGTTTCCCGCCTGTCCCAAGAACCAAGCTTGCACATCGAGTGCTAGTGATCGCCCTTTGTCGACATCTGCTTTGGCATTTTTGAAGGGTTCAACACAGTCAATTAGGCTATTGTTAACGGTTAAACTCGCATCTAACGTACTATTGACCGTATTATCATCATTAATTTCTAGACACTCGCCAGAGTCTACACCACCCTTTACCAGCATGTTATAAACGTGAGCACCAGTGCCTTTACGAAATAGAACACCTTCAGCGTCATCGCCACCGCTATTTTCGCCGTTAGCGACTTCGATGGTGACATTTGCCAACACTGGCATCGACTGTGGCGCCGCTTTAGCATCGCTGTTGCTATCGCCTTCAATACCACGGTTTGATCCGTTATCTGCCTGGCGAATATAGACATGCTGTGCACTGCCTTGCCAACCGTTGGTCCAATCTAGACTGTCATCGAAGTTTGCAGTTAATACCACATGTGAAACCGATACATTACCGCCCCAAAACTCCAGTCCATCATCATTATTCATGTGGATTTGAATATGATTAACTGTGGTAGCGGAGCCGACTGCGCCAAAACTAATGCCATTCATTTCTTGGCTGTCGTTAATTTTAAAGCCACCAAACTCCACTCGAACGTAGCTTAGCGTGCCAGAATTGTCTTGCGGATCGTTGCCGCCATAGTTATGGTTACCCACTTCAAATGCCGCATCACAGGCACTCAAATCAGGACAAGAATTCACTGGCGCATTTCCCAGTAATACCAGACCGCCCCATTGTCCAGCTTGACCTTGCTGGCCCATCGAACGCTCTCTTGAGGTGAATACTATTGGCTTATCGACCGAGCCTTGAGCGTTGATCTGCGAGCCGCGACTAATCACCAAGTAAGCATCGTTACCGCCGATTATCTTGGTACCAGCTCTAATTTCTAAGATCACCGATGCGCTATTATCACCGCCAGTGATAACAGCGCCATCAAGCTCCCATACCACATCATTGCCAAGCACTATGGTGTTTTGACTCTGTCCGCCAGTATCGCCACTGCCGATGGTTGATGCGCCAGTCGCAGGACTCAGTGTACTGTTGAGGGTCCAAACTTCTTTGCCATCAACAGATAAACTGGTATTGCGGCTCGCAAATGCACTATATGCTTGTTGCTGTACACTTTGCGTAGTCGTTGGTTTGGTTGGTGCGGGTGCAACCACCGCCTCACTGTCTTTAGTATCGATATTGATATCACCACCACAACCGGCCAATGCCATCGCTGTAGTGAGCGCGCCTAATTTAAATATTTGCTTAAATTCCATTATCATCTCCAAAAACTCATTAGTGTTTTAATATTTCTTGGCATGAATTTAACGATAAAAGATGACAAAATGACGGCAATCACAAGTCAAATTGATGACTGAAATATGACATGAATATGACTGACACTAATTTGATTAAGTTTTGATTTTGTTGTGCAAAGGGAGAATCAATGAAAATAAGGCGCTTGATTGATGTCGACATGGATGTCGATATTAGAGTAATGTCTGGAGCGAGAGGCCGAGTAATAGCTTGCGTGTGTGATTGAAAACAACGCTTTACTCAACTGTATAAATCAGCATAAGTGAGCAATAATGTGGTCAGATTGGTTTCATACCTTACCGGGAACAATAAGGCTGACAGCTCATCCGCAGCATTGCGTGCAGGGATGCCAGGGATGGCGCAGTTAGAGCGACGCAGGATGCCAAAGCCGAGATGCACGTACTTAGGATTTGTCGGGAACAAAAATCCTGACCGTTCGTCTCGGCAATATGCTCCTGTCATTGCCCTAACTAGCACATCCTTGTGCACGCTGAACATAAAAAAGCCCCTAGCGTGATGTTAGGGGCTTTGATCGTTAAGACAACGGTAACGTTGCTCTTGAGCTGTTAATCGTTAGTGATTAAAGCTTATCAGCATTTTCGCTTAGGTAACTAGCAACGCCTTCAGGAGAAGCTGTCATTGCTTTGTCGCCGTCCTTCCAACCAGCAGGACAAACTTCACCGTGCTCTTCATGGAATTGTAGTGCGTCAACCATGCGTAGCATTTCGTCAACATTACGACCTAATGGTAAGTCATTAACGACTTGATGACGTACAACACCATTCTCATCGATTAGGAAAGAACCACGTAGTGCAACACCGGCAGCATGCTCAACGTCATATGCTTGACAGATTGTGTGCTTAACGTCAGCAACTAGGGTGTATTTAACTGGGCCGATACCACCATTGTTAACTGGCGTATTACGCCATGCGTTGTGTGAGAACTGAGAATCGATTGAAACACCGATCACAACAGTATTACGCTTGTCAAATTCAGCCATACGATGATCAAAAGCTAAAAGCTCTGATGGACATACGAAAGTGAAATCTAGTGGGTAAAAGAAAACAACAGCTGTTTTACCTTTGATTGCTTCGCTTAGGGTGAATGAATCAACGATTTCGCCGTTACCTAGAACTGCTGCTGCGGTAAAATCCGGTGCAGGACGACCTACTAATACGCTCATATTAATCTCCGTTTATAGTTATGCTCGACTATCGAGCTAAAATGTAATTTATGATACCAATTGACGTTGGTATTACTCAGCTGAAAACTTAGCTGCCGTTTCTTTAAGAAGCGTGGCGAGTTCGCCTTGCTGAGCCATCTCTAAAATAATATCGCAGCCACCCACTAATTCGCCGTCAACCCATAACTGTGGGAACGTTGGCCAATCAGCGTATTTTGGTAGCTCAGAACGAATGTCTGGATTTTGTAAAATATCAACGTAAGCAAACTTTTCACCACAGCTCATCACTGCTTGAGAAGCTTGAGCCGAAAAACCACAATTAGGCAATTTAGGCGAGCCTTTCATGTATAAAATAATTGGGTTTTCAGAGATTTGTTGTTTGATTTGATCAATTGTTTCCATTGTATAATCCTTTGATTACTGCAAGGGCCAAAAAAGCCGGACGAATAACCACATTGTACCTGTTGTCGCTACGACACTAAACCCTATTATTACTGGGTGTTTAGCTATTCTAAAAATAGTTGACAAAGATTACATTCATTTTTGACCCAAATCAATTTCTTGATGTATTATATCCGGTAATTATAATTAAAAATGGCCTAAAATAGGTCACTTTATCCAGGAGATAACGACAATGGCGTTTGAATTACCAGCACTACCTTATGCAATCGATGCATTAGCACCAACTATTTCACAAGAGACTCTAGAGTTTCACCACGGCAAACACCATGCAACTTACGTAGCTAAGTTAAACGGTTTAGTTGAAGGCACTGATTTAGCGAATAAATCTTTAGAAGAATTAATCAAAACTTCTGAAGGTGGCGTATTTAACAACGCCGCTCAAATCTGGAACCACACCTTCTATTGGAACAGCCTAAGCCCAAATGGCGGTGGCGAACCAACTGGCGCATTAAGCGACGCAATCAATGCTAAATTTGGCTCTTTCGCCGAGTTCGTTGCCGCATTCAATGACAAAGCAGTCAACAACTTCGGTTCAAGCTGGACATGGTTAGTAAAAACAGCTGACGGTAGCCTTGATATTGTTAACACGAGCAATGCAGCAACGCCATTAACAGACGCTAATCTAACGCCACTAATGACCGTCGATCTGTGGGAACATGCTTACTACATCGATTATCGCAATGTACGTCCAAACTACCTTAAAGGTTTTTGGTCACTCATTAATTGGGAATTTGCAAGCGCAAACTTCCACGCTTAATTTAGCTTAAGCAACATCGATATAAGAGCCCTTGTGGCTCTTTTTTTTGGCTGGTTTAAACTTTGATGAAATTAAACCCAGTTATCCCGGTCTAAATTCCATGAGTGATAAATAAAAGTTGTAAAAGCGCATTTATACGACTAACTTGATTAATAAAGGAATTAAAAAAATGGCTTAGTTTTAAAGTCGTTATACAAGCCATTGCAAACTCATGGGGAATGCTATGTCTATATTTGATCATTATAAAAACCGTTACGAGTCCAGCAAGGAAGAAGAATATACGCTGCAACAATTTTTGCAATTATGTAAGAATGACAGCCACTGTTATGCCAGCGCCGCAGAGCGCCTACTCTTGGCGATTGGCGATCCCGAAGTCGTCGACACCGCAACCGACCCAAGACTGAGCCGAATATTTTCAAATCGCGTGATTAATCGCTATCCTGCTTTCAAAGAATTTTACGGGATGGAAGATGCCATCGACCAAATTGTTGCCTATCTCAAACACTCAGCTCAGGGCCTCGAAGAAAAGAAACAGGTAATATATTTACTGGGCCCAGTGGGAGGCGGAAAATCATCGATCGCCGAAAAGCTTAAGAGCTTAATGCAACAAACGCCTATTTATCGCCTTAAAGGATCGCCTGTTAACGACCATCCGCTATCATTATTTGACAGCAATGAGGACGGTGAGCTATTAAAAAACGAATATAATATTCCAAAACGGTATCTAAGCACCATCATGTCACCCTGGGCCGTTAAGCGATTACACGAGTATGGCGGCGATATCAGTCAATTTAAGGTGGTTAAGTCCTATCCATCGATTCTCGATCAGCTCGCCATCGCGAAAACCGAGCCCGGTGATGAAAACAACCAAGACATTTCAGCATTAGTCGGTAAGGTCGATATTCGTCAGCTCGAGCATTTTGCCCAAGATGATGCAGATGCATATGCCTTTTCCGGCGCACTATGCCGAGCGAATCAGGGAATTATGGAGTTTGTCGAAATGTTTAAGGCGCCAATTAAGGTGCTACACCCTCTGTTAACAGCAACGCAGGAAGGCAACTACAATGGGACTGAAGGGATCTCGGCTATTCCGTTTAATGGCATTATCTTAGCGCATTCCAATGAAAGCGAATGGAAAACTTTTAAAGCCAATAAAAACAACGAAGCATTTTTAGATCGCGTGTATATCGTGCAGGTTCCTTATTGTTTACGCGTCACCGAAGAAATGAAAATTTACGATAAGTTGCTGCAACACTCCGAGCTTGCCAACGCGCAATGCGCACCAGATACGCTAAAAATATTAGCGCAATTTAGTATTCTGTCACGCCTTGCGCTGCCGCAAAATTCTAGTATTAACTCAAAAATGCGAGTGTATGATGGTGAGACGCTTAAAGACACCGATCCTAGCGCAAAATCAATTCTAGAATATCGCGATGCAGCTGGCGTTACCGAAGGCATGAGCGGTTTGTCTACTCGCTTCGCGTTCAAAATTTTGTCCCGAGTATTTAATTTCGATCAAAACGAGGTGGCCGCCAATCCTGTCCATCTGTTCTATGTGTTAGAGCAACAGATCGAGCGAGAGCAATTTAGTGATGAGATTAGCGAGAAATATCTAGAGCACCTTAAAGGCTATTTAATTCCACAATATATTGAATTTATCGGCAAAGAGATCCAAACCGCCTATCTCGAGTCATATTCCGAATATGGGCAAAATATCTTCGATCGATATGTCACCTACGCCGATTTTTGGATTCAAGATCAGGAGTATCGCGATCCTGAAACCGGACAACTATTTGACCGAGCCGCCCTCAATGATGAATTAGAGAAAACAGAAAAACCTGCGGGCATCAGCAACCCTAAAGATTTTAGAAATGAAATTGTTAATTTCGTATTGCGCGCCAAGGCAAGTAATTCAGGTAACAATCCCGCGTGGACCAGTTATGAGAAACTGCGCACCGTGATAGAGAAAAAAATGTTCTCCAATACCGAGGATTTATTACCCGTTATCTCTTTTAACAATAAAACCTCGAATGATGATCAGAGAAAACATGCTGACTTTGTCGAACGCATGACCGACAAAGGCTATACCCAAAAGCAAGTAAGACTGCTCACTGAGTGGTACTTGCGCGTACGCAAAGCATCATAATATGAGGAGCTAACATGGCTCATTTTATTGACCGCCGACTCAATGGAAAAAACAAAAGTTCAGTCAACCGACAACGTTTCATTCGGCGCAACAAGGCGCAAATAAAGAAAGCGGTAGGCGACGCGATAACCAGTCGCAGCGTTACCGATGTTGAAACTGGCGAACAAATCGTGATCCCGCGCAAGGATCTCAGCGAGCCTTTCTTTCACCAGGGCAAAGGGGGAAAACGCGAACAGGTACACCCCGGCAATGACAAATTTCAACCTGGCGACAAGATAGAACGACCGCCAGAGGGTAACGGCAGTGGACACGGCAGCGGACAGGGCAATGCCAGTGATTCGGGTGAAGGCAACGACGAATTCAGCTTTGAAATATCGCGCGATGAATACCTCGATTTATTATTTGAAGACTTAGAACTGCCTAACCTCGAACAAAAAGAGGTGAGTAACATCACCGAAACTAAGGTGGTACGTGCCGGTTTTTCTAGCGTTGGCTTACCCAACAACATTAATATCGTGCGTAGCTTGCGAAAATCACAGGCACGGCGCATTGCCATGACCGGGAGCAAGCGCCGCGAGCTCAGAGTACTCGAAGAACGTATCAGTAATTTGCTAGCATCCAATGCGTCCCCAACACCAGAGATTGAGCAGCTTCGCAAAGATATAGCGCATCTAAAACAACAAATTAAAAAAGTACCCTTCATTGATGATTTTGACATTCAATACAATAATTATGTCAGCTTCCCGTGCCCCTCGTCACGCGCCGTTATGTTTTGTTTAATGGATGTTTCCGGCTCAATGGATCAGGCGACCAAGGACATAGCCAAACGTTTTTATATCCTGCTTTATCTGTTTTTATCGCGCACTTACAAGACCATTGAGGTGGTCTATATTCGCCATCATACGCAAGCCAAAGAAGTTGACGAGCAAGAGTTTTTCTACTCCCAAGAAACTGGCGGCACCATAGTTTCTAGTGCCCTAAAGCTGATGCATAACATCCAGCAGGCCCGGTATCCCGCCAGTCAATGGAATGTCTATGGCGCGCAAGCCTCCGATGGTGATAATTGGGCGGATGATACACCCCTTTGCCATAAACTATTGGCTGAGAATATCTTACCAAATTCGCGCTATTTCAGTTACATCGAGATAACTAATCGCGCGCATCAATCATTGTGGGATGCCTATCAAGAACTCAGCGAACAAAAATCGCAATTCGCGATTAAGCACATTAAGGAAGTTAGCGACATTTACCCGGTATTTAGGCAGCTCTTTGAGAAAAAATTGGCATAAGGATAGTGTATGAGTAGCAATAAATTACTCGATGATGGTTCAGATTGGACCTTTGAAAAACTAGACAGCTATCATCAACAGATAAAAATAGTTGCCCAGCGTTATCGCTTGGACACCTACCCGAATCAGATTGAAATTATTACATCCGAGCAGATGATGGATGCTTACTCAAGCGTTGGCATGCCAATCGGCTATAGCCATTGGAGTTATGGTAAAAAATTCATTCAAACCCAACAAGGTTATAATCGCGGCCAAATGGGCTTAGCCTATGAGATTGTCATTAATTCCAATCCCTGTATCGCCTACCTGATGGAGGAAAACACCATGACTATGCAGGCGTTAGTGATTGCGCATGCCTGTTATGGCCATAACTCATTCTTCAAAAATAATTACCTATTTACCACATGGACCGACGCCGACTCTATAATCGATTACCTGGTGTTTGCCAAGAAGTTCATCAGTGACTGTGAAGAGAAACACGGCATCGCTGCGGTTGAAAACATATTAGATTCTTGCCACGCCTTAATGAACTTAGGCGTGGACCGCTATAAGCGGCCGAGTAAAATATCGATGCACGAGGAACTACTGCGTCAGCAAGAGCGAGAGCAATATTTGCAATCACAGGTCAATGATTTATGGCGTACCGTACCTAAGTCTGACGATCTAGATTCACTAATCAAACAACGAATCCCCAGTGAGCCGCAAGAAAACATTCTGTATTTTATCGAAAAAAATGCACCGCTATTAAAGTCATGGCAGCGGGAGGTAATTAGAATAGTGCGTAAAATTTCGCAATATTTCTATCCACAGAAACAGACTCAGGTGATGAATGAAGGCTGGGCTACTTTTTGGCATTACACCATTCTCAATACGCTCTATGATGATGGCGTCGTCAGCGAAAAATTTATTCTGGAATTTTTACATCATCATACCAATGTAGTTTACCAACCGCCCTATCACAGCCAGTATTATAATGGCATCAACCCCTATGCTTTAGGCTTTGCGATGTTTAGCGACATTCGCCGTATCTGTGAGCAACCAACACCAGAAGATCGCCAGTGGTTTCCTGACATCGCGGGTAGCGATTGGTTAGATACGCTGCACTTTGCCTGTAAGAATTTCAAGGACGAGAGCTTCATTAGCCAATATTTATCACCACATTTAATGCGACAAATGAAACTATTTAGCGTTACCGACGATGCAGCTAAAGACCATATTTTGGTGGACTCTATACACAATGAAATGGGTTATCGTCAAATCAGAGACAACCTAGCCAAGCAGTATAATCTGAGTAATTTAGAGCCCAACATTCAAGTCTACGACGTACAAATAGAAGGCGATCGCTCTATTACATTACGCTATTATCCGCATCAATCGATACCGCTGGCAAAGAGTAGCGACGAAATGCTCAAACACTTACATCGCCTGTGGGGCTTTGAGGTCAAATTAGAGCAGGTTGATGACGCGGGTGAAGTCGAGATGTTAGGCACCTGCCCTAAGCGTAAAGCATAGGGCATAGCGCAAATGGCAAAGGTGACCTCATCCGCTTAGCTTAGTAATTGCTTAAGCGGCTTGCCCAACAGTTCATCGCGCCAACTCGTCATTAATACTGGCAATGGCGCATCATGATTATTGGCGGTGTCTTTCCAATGATAACTTAGCACCTCATGAATGAGCTTTTTAGAGGCAATCATTTCTTTAGGAATATTAACTTGGTCAGCGATGTCTTCCACTAAAGCTTTAATTTCTTTAAAGGTCTTCTTGTAGGCAGGGTAGTCAATCAGGCGGGTGATCTTTTGCGGTTGCTCTTTACTCGCCAGCCCTTGGGCGATTAACGACAATACTTTCTTACCGTGGCGCTTGATCATCATCGGGTGAATACCCTCAATGCTGCGCAACCCATTTAAGCTATCTGGACACTGCTTAGCAACAAGGAATAGCTCGCTGTCTTTAATCACGAAACCCTGTGCCAAATTACGTTTAATCGCCTCTTCTTGACGCCATGCAGCGAGCAATTGCAATACCGCCAATTGCTCAGGCGCCAATTGCCAAGCATTGCTAATATCTAAATATTTTTCAAGTGACGGCTTACTACTGGTTTTATTGGCTAAGCGAATACACTCTTGCTGACAGATACTCTCTTTATTGGCCTCAACGAGACGGGCCAACAATGGCTGATAAAGATTATAAAGATAGAAAACATCGTTGGCGGCATAGCTGAGCTGCGCAGATGACAATGGTCGTGCCAGCCAATTGGTGCGCGATTCACCTTTATCGAGCTCAATCTCACAAAACTCCTGCACCAGTTTGGCATAACCCAAACTCGCGCCCAGACCGACCAAGGATGCCGCCACTTGACTGTCAAACAAAGGGCTGAGCGTGACGTTGGCGTAATGACGAAAGACCTCAAAGTCTTCACTGCCCGCATGTACCGCCTTGATGATATGTGGCGCATCGAGCAACTGCCAGAAAGGACTTAAATCATCAATAACCAGTGGGTCAATCAACGCCAATATTTGGCCATCATATACCTGAATTAGTCCCAATGCCGCATGATAGGTACGTTCACGGACAAATTCGGTATCAATGGCTAGTAGTTTTGACGCCTGATAATGTTGGCACAGCTCATTGAGAGCGACTTGAGAATCAATATAACGGTATGTAACCACGCAGGACTTCCTATCAGGTAAAATTAAAATAGCTAACACTTACTCCCTCAATCACGTTGCCAATTTTTTCGCGGCGTGTTCAACGATCTGGGATATATGCTAGCTATTATATCGTGGTTTATACCAAACAGACTAATTAATTGAGCACTTGTGCAGGCTAAAATCTATCTAGACTGCGTTGTCTAGATAGATTTTATCTACGCCCAACAAGAACACCCAATTAATTGAACCTAAAGACGAATTTATTATCAAGATAAGCCAGTGGTCGAGTTAGCTTGCTACTTTGGCCAGTTCTTCTTCGCGCAGAGAGCGGCGCAAAATTTTACCAACATTAGTTTTTGGCAGCTCATCTCTAAACTCGATCAGCCTTGGTACCTTATAGGCAGTCAGCTGCTCACGGCAATGGGCTTTAAGTGCCTTTTCACTAAGAGCATGGTCTTTTTTGACCACGAATATTTTAACTGTTTCGCCCGATACATCATGTGGTATACCGATCGCAGCCACCTCTAACACCCCTGGATGCATGGCGCAAACGTCTTCAATTTCGTTGGGATAGACATTAAAGCCAGAGACAATAATCATGTCCTTTTGGCGGTCGACTATCTTACAAAACCCCTGCTCGTCGATGGTGGCAATGTCGCCTGTACCAAACCATTGGCCATCCATGACTTTAGCGGTTTCCTGCTCGTTATTATAATATCCCTGCATAACCTGTGGGCCCTTCACTTGTAATTCACCAGGTTCGCCAAGCGCTGCTTCTTCACCGCTGTCGGTCATAATACGAACATCAGTCGAGGCGCAAGGTAAGCCAATGTTACCGGAAAACCCCTCACTATTATAAGGGGATACAGTGACCAAAGGACAACATTCGGTTAGGCCATAACCTTCGAGCAACACAGTGTTAGTGATCTCTTGCCACTCTTTCGCCACAGCGCGCTGCACTGCCATACCGCCGCCTAAGGCAAGGCGCAATGATGAAAAGTCTAATTGTCTAAACGCTTCATTGTTAATCAAGGCATTAAATAGTGTATTGACCCCGGTCAATGCGGTGAATTTATGCTGCGATAACTCTTTGACAAAGCCAGGAATATCGCGCGGGTTGGTGATCAACAAATTGCGCGCGCCAAATTTCATAAACATCAAGCAATTGGCGGTTAAGGCAAAGATATGATAAAGCGGCAGTGCCGTCACCACAAATTCTTTACCTGCGGTAATTTGCGTACTATAAGCTGCTGACGCCTGTTCAAGGTTAGCCACCATGTTACGGTGGCTCAACATGGCCCCCTTGGACAAACCTGTGGTGCCGCCGGTGTATTGAAGGTAGGCGAGATCGCCACCACCAATATCTGGCTTGATATATTGAGTGTAACTGCCTTTGACCAATGCTTTACGCATCGAAATGGCATGTGGCAGATTGAACTTGGGGATCATTTTTTTAATGTATTTGAGCGCGAAATTCACCAAGGTGCGTTTTATCGGGGTAAACTGGTCGCCTAGATGCGTCACGATGACATGCTCAATAGGGGTATTATCGACAATTTTTTCTAAGGTATCGGCAAAATTGGCGATAACGACAATAGCCGTGGCACCTGAATCTTTTAGTTGGTGTTCTAACTCTCGCGGTGTATAAAGTGGATTAACGTTAACCACGATAAGTCCGGCACGTAATGCACCAAACATCGCAATGGGGTATTGCAAGATATTAGGCATCATAATCGCGATACGATCGCCTTTAACTAATTTGAGTTCGTTCTGTAAATAGGCGCTAAAATGACGACTTTGCTGCTCTAAATTACGATAGGTGATGGTGTGGCCCATATTGGTAAATGCAGGTAAATCTGCATAGGTTGCCACACTCTCTTCAAATACATCGACAAGCGAACTGTAACGATCGGGATCGATAGTCGCTGGCACATCATCGGGATAACTCTTTAGCCAAATTTTTTCCACAACAAACTCCTGGTGCACATAACTCGTCACACTTATACACAAGCAATAAGTGACGGCCGGCATCTCTAATTATTAAACGTCCGTTTAATAATCCCACAACCATCGACAAATGAACAGTAAAAATAGAGTAATTACCCTAAAACATTGTTAAATATCACGCGTCACCGATAAATAACCACGAGTTTCAATAAGCAGCACA
>Ga0209292_1000774_pt1 | contig 40908 bp, 39 predicted proteins | sample GOMGulsemesocosm_2_FD_184634 | JGI IMG/M metagenome (GOLD analysis project Ga0209292, IMG submission 184634) | Methane-oxidizing microbial communities from mesocosms in the Gulf of Mexico - GOM9C Gulf of Mexico (SPAdes) (version 2) | ecosystem: Environmental > Aquatic > Marine > Cold seeps...
CTCTGCAGATGACCGTGCAGCACTACAAAAAGAAGTAGGTGCTTTACAGCAAGAATTAACACGTATCGCTGAAACAACAAGTTTTGGTGCTACTAAGTTGCTTGATGGCGACTTTGGTACTAAACAGTTCCAAGTGGGGGCAAATTCCAATGAAACTATTAATGTTACATTGGGTGATATGTCAGCAGATGCTATTGGTGAGTATGCAGTAAGCGGAGCCGGTACTGTGTTAGGGACCTCAGGTGACACTACACTTGCTCTTCAAAATGCTACAACTGCAGATGCAACGCTAAATGTAAATGGTAAAGGTGTGACTGTCGCGGCTAACGATGGCGCTGAAGATATTGCGGCAAAGATTAATGCACAAGCATCAGGAGTAAATGCAACTTCAGAGTTGAGTACAACATTGACTGGCCTGCACTCTTCTGATATTGGTAACTTAAATATAGGTAACGATGTTTATGCCTTAGCCTCTTATGGTGGTGATGCAGCTCGCTTAGCTGAAGATATGGTAGCGGATGGTTACGATGTTGTTGAATCTGGTGGTGCTTTGACCATCAATGCTACAGGAGTTAACGGTATAGAGCTTATCGCGACTGCAGGTACTGCATCATTAGGTGGTGGTACTGCTGCTGGTAGCCAGGCTGTTTCATCAACGTTAGAGTTATCATCTCCAGATAAAATAGGTGTTTCAGGAACAACAGTAGATGAGATTTTAGGTGGTACTATGGCCGCAACTGGTGGTTCAGGCGCATTAACCTCTGTTGAGAGTATAGATATTTCAGGTACTACAAGTGCAGGTGCACAAAGTGCGTTACAAACGATTGATGCTGCATTAGCACAAATTGATAGCCAACGTGCTGATTTAGGTGCTGTTCAAAATCGTTTTTCTCATACCATTAGCAACTTAGCTAACGTATCTGAAAATGTATCAGCATCACGTAGCCGTATTCAAGACACTGATTTCGCAACTGAAACAGCGCAAATGACTAAAAACCAAATCTTGCAACAAGCAGGTACGTCAATCTTGGCTCAGTCTAACCAGTTACCACAAGCTGCATTAAGCCTAATCGGTTAATATGGTTTAGGTTCAGGTTCGACCTAAGCGGTAAAAGTATAAAAGGAAGGAGCCAACACTCCTTCCTTTTTGTGTTTTGATAAACTGACCACGACAATTTATACTGATAGATAGTACAGCTTATTAATTGTAAAAGACCGTGGTGTAATTTGAACAAGGAGCATGCCATGAATGTAGTCCAAAATGGTAGTGATATAGGGTTAACAGGTTTAGCGACTGAACTTAAACGCACTAGTGAAACCACGGAAAGAAATGGAGCTGTGGGTAATAATGAGCAGCGAATTGCTATTGATAAACAACAAGATTTAATCAAAGCTAATCAAGAAGCCCAGAAAGGAAATGAAGCTAACCAACCATTAACACCTAAACAGTTAGAGAAGGTGGCTCAACAATTGCAGGATTTTGTTGGCGACTTAAATCGTAATATTCAGTTTTCAGTTGATAAGGATTCTGGACGAGATGTTATTAAGGTCATTGATAAAGATTCTGGAGATATACTCAAGCAGTACCCTTCAGAGGAAGTACTGACGTTAGTTTCAAAATTGACAGATATGGTTGGTGGCTTTGTTGATGCTAAAGCCTAGTTAATAGTAACTAAGCAAAATTAAGGTTAACTAAAATGTGCTAAAATTAGGTATGTTTTAATAGGTTTTAGGTAAAGGGGACTCACATGACAGGTATTTCATTCACAGGTATTGGCTCTGGCTTACAAGTCAGTGAAATTGTCGATGCAATAGTCAATGCTGAAAAAGTACCTTTTGAGTCTAGACTTGCACGACAACAAGGTGCATTTACTACCGATATTTCAGCCGTTGGTGCGTTAAAGTCTGCTTTGGAGGCGGTAACCGCTTCTTTTGATGGCTTAGCTGATGTAGAACAATATCAGCAACGTATCGCAAGTGGTCGCGATGATTTTATTGGTCTTACTTCAGATAAAGATGCCGAAATAGGTAACTATTCAGTTAAAGTTGAAGCTTTAGCGAGTGCTCACAAGTTAATGTCGGGTGCTATGACTGATACCGAGGCGGTAGGTGAAGGTACGCTGACTATTGAGTCTGGCAGTAATAACTTTGATATCAGTGTTTCTGATACTGCAACCTTAAGTGAAATCCGTGATGCTATTAACGATAGTGCTGATAATGACTCTGTTTCTGCCACCATCATTACTGATTCTTCAGGGCAGCACTTAGTTTTAAATAGTAAAGAAACCGGTCTTGAAAATGCCATTAAAGTGACGGTTGATGATATTAGTGATGCTAATGATACTGATAACATTGGACTTTCCCGATTAGCTTATACTAGTACAAATACGCTTACTTCTGCGGGTATAGCTACTGCAGACCCAGTTGGCAGTGGCACCCTCTCGCTATCTTCATCAGCTAATTCATTTGATATAGCTGTTAATGGTACTGACACCTTAACGGAGATACGCGATAAAATTAATGCTAGTACAGAGAATAGCTCTATTATTGCTTCTATTGTTAATGATGGCAGTGGTGATCACTTAGTATTAAACAGCAGGGAAACGGGTGGCGCAAATGCCATAACCGTTGCTGTAGCTGATGACGATCTGGATAACGTTAATACATCGGGCTTATCTCAATTAGCAACCGTTAATCTTACTTCAACAGCAAATGTTGAAAATATGAGTGAAACTGGCACTGCGACAGATGCCAAAATTATTATTGATGGCACTATTACCGCAACCAGTAGTACTAATGAGTTTAAAGGTGTTATTGACGGTATTGATATAACAGCCAAAAAAATACAAGGTGTTGATGATGACATTAGTCAAATATCAATTGCTGAAGATAATAAAAATGTTGCTACTGGCATCAATACTTTTATTGAAAGTTTTAATGCCTTAGTTGATTTAAGTAATCAACTTGGTAAATCGGGTGAAGATGGTGCTGGTGTTTTAGCGGGTGACTCAATGCTTCGTAGTGTCATGAGTAAAATGCGTGGCCAGTTTAATAAACAATTTGATTCAGGTAATGGTAATACGCTTGCTTTATCACAACTTGGCCTCCGCACTGAGCGTGATGGTAAATTAAGTTTTGAGCAAGACATCCTTGATGATTTATTAGAGCAAGATCCCGATGCTATCCAAACCTTCTTCTTAGGGGCAGATGGTGACAATGGTTTTGTTAATGATATGAATACTTTTGTTGGCTTCTATACTGATTCTGATGGGGTTATTCAACAGCGTATTGATGGAAAAAACACGCAGATTGATAAATTAAGTAGTGATCTTGAAGCACACCAGCTAAAAATGGACTCGCTAGAAGCAAGGCTGTTTGCACAGTACAATGCTATGGATTTAATGGTCTCTCAAATGAACAATACTAGTACTTACTTGATGTCACAACTCGATAATATGCCTGGCGTGGTAAAACAGAGTAAATAACTCCGGGTGGTGCTATTTTCAAGTCACCAGCTCATTAAGTTTACTTTCAGAGAAAGTTAGCAATCTTACTGTATAACTCACTGGCTTGATGCCGAGTTAAATTACCTACAGATTGGGCTCTACCAATAGTTGAGCTTATTCTGATAACCTCATTCGCAATATCTTCAATTTTTCTTGATGCCTCAAGGTGTACTTCTTTTTGTTGTTTTTCTAGGCCTAAGCTAGAAATTTTTACCACATCGGTAGCGAAATTTCCTAACTTAGGTTTTAAAGGTGATTCTTTAGGAGGGGGTGTACTTTTCAGGGACAGAGCACGTGCAATATCACTACCAGCAGTCAGTGGGTTAATAACAGACATAAGCACCTCTGCGCTATAAAATTTGTCTAAATCTTAACCTAAGTATAGTTTACTTTAATCATTCTTCTTTAGTGAATGTGATTAGTACTTTTGATAGAAGTTGCTTACTTTTTTGCTTTTCTTTAACTTCAAAACTTGTGCCGAAAGTAAGTGTTTGTTTTGCAGTGACTTTGACGCTAATTGTTGATCAAGTGATACCATCTCATTGATAAGTGGTAGTTCACCACTTAATTGTTCCTGTGTGTACATTTCAAATAACTGCTTAATGAGGACATCTCTCTCTGAGACTAAATTGAGCAATGTCTCATCGGTAAATTGGCTATTCTCGGTATATTCATGGAGGGATTCTGTCGATGGCTGTTGAGCTTTATTACCTTTAGCATTATCTTCAGTAATTTCTCTTTGGATTTCAAATTGCAACAACAGAAGTCGCGATAATTTATTAATGGCTTCAAGGCTAGACTTCACATCATTAGACACTAGAAGCTCACTTTACCTTGCTCTTCTAGTGGGATAGCATCCCAACCAGACTTAATAGGAATAATAATTTGTGCGACTTCATTAAGTAAATCGATATCATTATTGGCATTTGCTTCAAATAATTTTTCAGAGCAAAAATTATATAATGCCGATAAATTACCTGAGATCTCACCACCTTTTTCATGATCAAGTGAGCCTTCTAATACACCGACAATAGCGATGGCATTAGATATTTGTTCGCCTTTTTTTGCATAGTCTTGCTGAGAAATAGCACCTTTAGCTGTTGCTATGTTATCTAGCAACTTTTGAAAAAGCATTGCGACAAGACGGTAGGGAGAAGCCTCACCAGCATTGCTTACCGTTGTTTGTTGATATTTTTTTAATGATAAATGAGCCATAAGCTACTCCAAAAAATAATAACACTCATTAAGTGTTATATATTAAAAGCATGTTTTTGTCACTTTATGCAAGCTTTGTATTGCTTTTTAATGACTGATTAATGCTTAGTACTTCTTACTGGGTTAATTAATTTCCATGGCAGTATTATTTACCACAACAGCTAAACCTTCATTTTGTGCTTTTTTAAATGCTTCAATTAAAACTGAGTGGCTTATACCCTCAATATTTTCAATAAGACCATTATCAGTAATTTCAATATTATCCCAGTCTCTAGCAACAAGGTAGTTTTCAATATCCTTTAATTGTGCATCTAAGTTGTCATTTTTCACAAACATATTAAAGCCATGCCTATCACCTTTAACTTGTTTTGTACTTGTCGACATACATTCAGCACTACCATTTACTATTAGCATTATACTTTTCCAATTATTTTAGAGGTCTATAATTTGTCATTCATAAAGTGTGCCATTATTTTTTGACACCTAATTAAATAGTTAATAGAGTAAGGTGTTTATAACGATAATGATAAAGGGGAGAGTTGAGCTAGTACATTATGCCAAATGGGTATTATGTAAAGTGTCAACCTAACAGCTTTAACATCAATTGAGGCAAAGCATTGGCATGGCTCATCATAGCGGTTGTCGCTTGTTGTTTAATTTGTTGTGATGTTAATTGCGCGGTTTCTTGGGCGAAATCTGTATCTTGAATTCTGGAGCGACTTGCCACAACATTTTCTTGTATATTATCTAAGTTACTCATTGTATGTTCAAGTCTGTTGATAAAAGCACCTAGGTGAGTACGTTGGTTATCAACAAATTGGAGGGCACTATCAATTAATGTCGTAGAAAACTGTGAGTCTGCAACTAAGTCAACCGCATCCAATCCAAGGTTATCACTTGAAAAACCTGCTATGTTAATATTTAGCATCTGGTTGGCATCTGCGCCAATTTGAAAAGTGGTAATTTTCCCACTAATGGTCACTGATGTGCTGTAATCGGCTAAGGCTATTTCGGTTAACCCTGCGGCGGCCCAATTAGTACCGGAGGTAAAATCTGTTGCATTACTGTCGTCATCACCTTTGACAAAGTAGCTATCAAAATTTGCGGTGGTTTTTGCGCTACTCGCGCCGACAATGGTTTCTTCTCTACTTGGACCCCCTGCTGCATCTAAGCCACCAAAAGCGCCATTGTCGGCATTTGAAGTATTTATATTCGCGGTAATAAAGTCTTCAAACACTGTCCCTGCCATCATTTCTGTTTGCAGGGCAGCTTCGTTTGCATAGCCGGTAGTTGAACTTAACGCAGCATCAAAAGTTTGACCTGCAGCAAGTGCCCCCATAAAGCTCTGAATACCAGCCCCCCAATTTGGTACTCTAGGTATCGCATTGCTATATACCCTCCAGAGTATACGGAAGCTATTTCTATGCCCGTTGATGTTCCTGCACCAGTATTGCCAAAGATACCATTTAAGCCTGCTTTTACAGCGGCAACGCCATACTTAGCAATATCAGACGCTACTCTATCATCGGCGCCACTAACCGCTTCTGCAGTACCTTCCCTAAACCAAGTAGGTGTTGAAGCTAAGTCCATTTGGTTTGCCATAACAGCATGCGCTATCTCATGAAGAAGCGTCGACTTTAATCGTTTTGTGATATCTGCATCAAGAGTTGAAAAATCATCTAGGTCAATGGTCATTACCAGTTCACTCCCTGCGGGAGCAAGATATGAGACAGACGCTAATTTGCCACTTACGCCGTCAATGTTTTCAAGGTTTATTTTCATTTTTGCGCCATCACCAGATAAACCTAAGACACTTTGCAGAATACTTTCAGATTCAGCTAATACACCACTTTGTAATACACCAAGGATATTCCTTTCAGCCTCATTAGCTCCACCTAGACCAACTCGTTCAGTTTGGTCAAAAACATGATTACCAGCAAAGGTTGTATTTTTATTTATTCTGTCCAACTCTTGTTTTAGTTGCACGCTCTCTTTATCAAGTGCGGCTTTATCGTCAGTAGATAGAATGCCGTTACCTGCCTGTAGTGAAAGATCGCGCATTCTAAATAAAATATTGGTGACTTCCTCTAAAGCTCCTTCTGTTGTTTGGGCAAGCGATATGCCATCGTTAGCATTTCGTTGAGCGACGGCCAGACCACTTATCTGGGAAGTTAACTTATTAGCTATTTGTAAACCCGCAGCATCATCAGCTGATGAATTAATGCGCATACCAGATGACAAGCGCGCAAAAGATACAGATAATTTATTAGAATTACCTGTGAGCTGTTGCTGTAGAAATAAGCTTGTTACATTAGTATTTATGGCGTTCATATAATAAGTACATCACTTTGCCTGTATTTACTGTTCACAAATAATAAGTAGAGAAAATAGCTATCGATAACTGTCTATCGGCAGCTGGATTTATTTCATCAGTTTAATCAGGATGTTTTTTATGCAATCTTGTGGTGAATATTTATGATGTATGACAAATAAATGACGAATATGCGTCAATTTTTTGTTGATTAAATTAGATTAATGGCTAGAATTGGCGTTAACGCTATAAAACAATATTAAAAATAGCATGTTAGCATTATGTAGTGAAGAGTCAGTTATGAATGATACGGTAGCATTAACAGGGCATAAACAAATTCTAGTCATTGATAATGATTCAGCTAGATCCCAGCAACTCAGTACGGTACTTGCCTTTGTTGGTGAGCACTTTTTCCATTGCCCCCAAGAAGAAGCTACTGAAAAGTTAGTGGACAGAAGTCATATTCTTACGGTTATTTTAACTGGTAATGTCAGTACAGAATGTGCGAGCTTAATTAAAGCAAATCCAAGTATCCCCTTTATTTTGCATGACGTACTTGATAGCAATGAATTAGCCGTTCATATCAATGTTATCGGCACACTCTCTTCGCCACTTAATTATGCACAACTTACTGAACTCATTCATCACTGTCATCAATACCATAATAAACTCCCTCGTAGTGGAAAAAAACTTGGTTCTAGTGCTTTATTTCGCTCACTGGTTGGGACAAGTGAGCCTATGGCACAAGTACGATTTTTGATTGAGCAAGTGGCAAAGACACCGGCAAGTGTATTAGTGTTGGGTGAATCAGGTACTGGTAAAGAAGTGGTCGCTAGAAATATCCATAATCTCTCTGGGCGCGCTAAAGAGGCCTTTGTACCTGTTAACTGTGGTGCAATCCCTGCGGAATTATTGGAAAGTGAATTGTTTGGCCATGAAAAGGGAGCTTTTACAGGGGCTATTTCTACGCGTAAAGGGCGATTTGAACTTGCTGAAGGTGGAACCCTTTTTCTAGATGAAATTGGTGATATGCCTCAACCTATGCAAGTAAAGCTGCTCCGTGTATTACAAGAGCGCACTTTTGAGCGTGTTGGTGGCAGTAAAAGCATTAAAGCTAATGTACGCATTATTGCTGCGACTCATCAAGATTTAGAAGTTATGATTAAAGAAGGCGGGTTTCGAGAAGATTTATTCTACCGTCTAAATGTATTTCCCATTGAGACACCAGCACTACGTGAGCGAAAAGAAGATATTCCACTGTTATTAAAAGAGCTCCTAACTCGCTTTGAACATGATCAGAATAAAACAGTGCGCTTTACAGAAAAAGCCATAGAGTCGTTAATGGAGCACCCCTGGGCAGGTAATGTACGTGAACTGTCAAACTTGATTGAACGTATGTTAATTATGTATGGGGATCAAATTGTTGATGTTTCAGAGCTTCCTTATAAATATCAACATATAGATGCTCAAGTTTATAATCCAGAATACCCGGAAGAGCTGCAAGAGCAAGATGCTATTAACGACTTGTTTTCTGGTTTTGATTATGATGAAGAAGAGGATGAAGAGTCATCGGATACTAGTGAAGGCAACGCGCAAGAGGTTATGGTAGATAGCACTTTACTGCCTACAGAAGGGCTAAATTTAAAAGAGCACTTAGCTGATCTTGAAGTATCGTTGATCAAGCAGTCGTTGAATAAACATGACCATGTTGTGGCGAGAGCGGCAGAAACGCTTGGCATGCGTAGAACGACCTTAGTTGAAAAAATGCGTAAATATGATTTGCACAAACCAAGTGAATAACTTGACCTCACATCTGCTTTAGGTCAATAGTTTGACAGCTATTTTAATGTATTTTGAATAAATACATCACTATTCAATTGAATTTTAAGAATAAAATAATGGCATGGTAAATGCTTTGTAGGTACTAGATAGTTTTTTTTGAGTACCTATGTATGGCACAAGTTATGGCACAAGCAATACCTTCAGTTTTGGAATTGGATGCAGATCGCAGTAATGCATTTAATCCGCTTACTTTAGCTGATGCAAGTCTAGCTGATGCACATTTAGCCGGCCAAAATTTCACTAAAAAAAGTCAACCTTCATTACTTGAGCAAGAAGCCTTTCCCGGTGAATTAGCAGCATTACGCGCGCAACTAACACAAAGTGTGGACCATCACTTTGTACATTCTCCTGTTAGTAGTAACAATCAATCGTTACCTTTTTCTACTGATAAGAATACTTCTAGTTATAACCAGCTAGCCGATCAATTAATTGAAGTAATGCCTACGGGTTTAGTAATGCTTGATGGCAATGGTATAGTCGTTAAGATAAATCAAGTGGCTAGGAATCTTCTCGATGAACCAATACTAGGTCAGCCATGGTTTAATGTTATAGCCCGTTCATTTAACCCCCAAGAAGACGATTGGCATGAGATATCACTTAAAGATGGCCGTCGTGTAAAATTAGAAATTACCACGCTAGGCTCACAACCAGGCCAGTTGATCATGATAACAGATTTAACTGAAACCCGTTTATTACAAGATAAACTTGCACAAATGCAACGTCTTTCCTCCTTAGGTAAAATGGTTTCAACGCTTGCTCACCAAATCAGGACGCCTTTATCGGCGGCCATTTTATATAGTGAAAATTTATCTACTAATAAACTAGCAGAAACCTCACGCCTTAAATTTCAAGAGAAATTAAACGCGCGCTTGCATGATTTAGAGCAACAAGTGAATGACATGTTGTTATTTTCTAAAAGTGGCAAAGAGCAAGTCGTTGTGCCCATCAATGTGAATGAACTTATTAATGATACTGTCGGGTCCATGGACGCCTTGCTAGATAAAGCAAATGTTAAAGTAAAATTAAATTTATCAGAAAACGAACTATATATATTAGGCAATAAAAGTGCATTAACCGGGGCCATTCAGAACTTATTGCACAACTCTTTAACTGCCATGAGCACCTTACAAGCGAATAGCACAGCAAGTACGCTCCAACCTCTGATTAATATTCAAGTATATAGCCAAGCCAATCATCTGTATTTGAGCTTTAAAGACAATGGTCCTGGTATAGATACTAAGATTACCGATAAAATATTTCAGCCTTTTTATACTTCAAGCACAAAAGGTACAGGCCTTGGCTTAGCTGTTGTTAAATCTGTAGTAAGTGCACATCAAGGGGAAGTTAATTTACTGAGTCAGGCTGATGTTGGTGCACACTTTGTTATTAAGTTGCCTCTCTCTGAGCAGGGCAACATGATGGATAGTAATGGGATGGGAGAATACTAATGACAGATCATAAAGTTCTTGTAGTTGAAGATGATGCGGGTTTGCGTGAAGCGTTAGTTGATACGCTGTCCTTAGCCGGTTATCAATGTGTTGAAGCAGATTCTGGTGAAGCCGCATTATTGCAGTTAAAAAACTATCATGTTGATATTGTGGTTAGTGATGTGCAAATGGGGGGCATGTCAGGTCTCTCCCTACTCAAAAGTATTAAAAGCCAACAGGTTAATTTACCTGTGTTGTTGATGACGGCTTATGGCACGATAGATGATGCAGTAAAGGCTATGCAAGATGGAGCTTGTAACTACATTGCTAAGCCATTTGCACCGCAAGTCTTGTTAAACATGGTTAGCCAATATATTCCACCGCAAGTGGTTAATAAAAACGATCCTATTGTGGCAGATCAACGGTCTCTAGAATTACTGGCATTAGCCAAAAAAGTTGCTAGTACAGAAGCCTCTGTGATGATCCTTGGTCCTAGTGGTTCAGGTAAAGAAGTTTTAGCCCAATATGTGCACAATCATTCAAAGCGGTGTAGTGAATCTTTTATTGCTATTAATTGTGCTGCAATCCCTGAGAATATGCTTGAAGCTACCTTGTTTGGTTATGAAAAGGGTGCCTTTACTGGCGCAATACAAGCTTGCCCTGGTAAGTTTGAGCAAGCGCAAGGAGGAACTATCCTACTTGATGAAATTACGGAAATGGACTTAGGGTTACAAGCAAAAATTCTACGGGTATTGCAAGAGCGAGAAGTGGAGAGGTTAGGAGGAAGGAAAACCATTAACCTTGATGTTCGTGTTATTGCGACCAGTAATAGAGATTTAAAAGCAGCTGTTAATGACGGTGTTTTTCGTGAAGATCTTTATTATCGTCTTAATGTTTTCCCATTAACTTGGTTGCCATTAGCTCAGCGTGTTGATGATATCTTTGTCTTAGCACAGCACTTAGTTACTCGTCATTGTCAAAAAAATGGCGATAGTCTCCCAGAGTTTTCGGGTGCTGCACGCAGTAAACTTAATGCCTACCATTGGCCAGGTAATGTTCGTGAATTAGATAACGTCATCCAACGTGCACTTATATTACATAGTAACAAGTTGATTGATGCTGGCGATTTACTGATTGAGAACTTTGATACTGCAATGGTCGTAGAGCCAGAGCAAGTTATCAGTAGTGATGATAAGCTAGGTAGTGAACTTAAATTGCAAGAGCATCAAATCATTCTCGATACCTTGCAAGCTTGTCATGGTAGCCGCAAAGAGGTTGCAGAGCGTTTGGGGATAAGCCCTCGTACATTGCGTTATAAAATCGCGAAAATGCGTGATTCAGGTATTGAAATTCCCGCTTAGTTGACATTACTTTATTTTAGCTCGGTATAATTGAGGGTGAAATCCCAATTAAACACAAAGCGATAACAAATAGTAAAAAAACTAACCACCAAAACCCAACATTATTATCTAGTAGTAATAATGTTGGGTTAATCTATTCCCCTCTAAAAACTAAATATCGCTCTTGGCACTATGTTTGCAACCTCACAGTTATATCTTGTTTAAAGTAAAAAAATTGACAAAAGTGAGCGCACTATGGATATCAAAAGCAATTCTCTATATAGCCAAATGCAAAATATGTCTCTTCAAGCCATGGGAAATAAACCCCCTTCACTTGATGCTGATGCCATGGGTGTTAATGGCTTAGGTAATAGTGGTGTTGGTAAAGTTAATGATTCAAGCAGTAACTTTGGCAGTATGCTCACCGACGCATTAAAAAGTGTTAATGATTTACAAACAGAGTCAGGTGAAAAGAAAGCAGCCTTTGAGATGGGAGACTCAAGCGTCACGCTAGGTGACGTTATGATTGCTTCATCAAAATCAGGTATTGCTTTAGATGCAACAGTGCAAATTCGAAATAAGTTTGTCGAAGCTTACAAAGAAATAATGAGCATGCCAGTTTAATTTAACCGGACTAAATCACTTATAACATCGTTGTTCTCATTCAGAATAGGCTAGCTATTCATCAATCAAACGCCTTGTTTTAAATGATTTATTCTCAGTTAAATTTGAGTTTTAAAAGTCATAAAGTATAAGTAATAAGTTTTTTCATCATAGTTCCAAAGAAATTAATAAGTACAGCGGAGAAGTAAAGTGTCTGATACAAACGCGATGGTGACGGCAGATGGTGGTGATATGGTTGCCGTTGATGCTGATAGTGCGGGTATGGAAGAGCAAAAGTCGGGTTTATCCGCCTCTCTAGGTAATGTTGATATTTTACGACAAATAACAATTGTTGTCGCTTTAGCTATTTGTTTGGCCATCGCTGTATTTGTTATCATGTTAGCAAATGAACCAGAATACCGCTTCTTATCGAAACTTCCCACAAAACAGTTAATTACCACGATGGACTTTCTTGATGCTAACCAAGTGGAGTACCGTCAGGAAAATAATACTATTTCAGTACCAACAGATGAGTATCAGCATGTAAAGCTGTTATTAGCGCGTGAGGGGTTAAACGATGAACCTACTCAAGGTGAAGATATCTTAATGAAAGATATGGGCTTTGGTGTTAGCCAACGTTTAGAAAGAGAACGATTGAAATATGGCCGAGAGCAACAAATTGCCAAAACAATAGAGCAACTACAAAGCATTACTCGTGCAAAAGTGTTATTGGCTATCCCGCGAGAAAATGTCTTTGCCCGTCGCGAAAAGAACCCTTCAGGTACTGTGGTACTAACTATGCGTCGTGGAAAAATATTATCAGATGAAGAAGTTGATGCTGTAGTTGACATTGTCGCTTCAGCAGTACAAGGATTAAGCCCAAATCGTGTGACGGTTACTGATCAAAATGGCCGCTTACTTAATTCAGGTTCACAAGACTCTATTTCCTCGCGATCTCGAAAAGAATTTGAGATTGAGCAAAAACGTGAACAAGAATACATGGAAAAAATTGATAGTATTTTAATCCCAGTCGTTGGCCTAGGTAATTATACTGCACAAGTTGATATCACTATGGATTTTACCAATGTTGAAGAAACACAACGTCGTTATAATTCAGACCTACCGGCATTACGCAGTGAAATGAGTGTTGAGAGTACAAATATTGGCGGTGCACTTGGCGGTATCCCTGGCGCGCTAACAAATCAACCTCCGGTAGAGTCAGTTATACCTGAAGACGCTGTCGGTGGGCAGAAAAAGAGCATGCCTAGTCGTAAACATTCTGAGTCGACTAAAAATTATGAATTAGATGAAGCTATTAGCCATACCAAACAACAAACAGGTATTATCAGGCGGGTTAGTGTTTCGGTCGCGCTTGATTATGTCGCGGGCGCTCCAGCTGCACCTATTGACGGGGGGGCTGACACATCAACATCGGTTATGGCACCGCGGTCTGCGGGCCAAATTGCCAGTATCCGTCGATTACTCCAAGGAAGTATTGGTTTTGACTTACAGCGTGGAGATGTATTAGAGGTGGTAACTATTCCCTTTAATCGACCTGATTTTGGTGTTGTGGCAGAGTTACCTATCTGGCAACAGCCTTGGTTTATAAAAGTGTTAAAATTAGTTTTAGGTGCTGTGGTTATAATCGTTTTAATCCTAGCCATTGTTCGACCAATGTTGAAACGTTTAATCTACCCAGATCAAACACCAGATGATTATGGTGATAAATCACTCGATAGTCATATTGACTTAGGTGATGAAACCATGGATATGTTAACGTCTGACTTTGACGCTGGTGCAGTCGGTTTTGCGGCAGATGGCAGTTTACAGTTACCAGATCTTCATCGAGATGAAGATGTCTTAAAAGCGGTTCGTGCCTTAGTTGCCAATGAACCAGAATTATCATCGCAAGTAGTGAAAAGTTGGTTGAACGAAGATGAGTGATGAAACCCAAGAAGTCGGCGAATTAGCCGCAGCGCCTACAGGCTTTGATGTAGAGAAATTAGAGGGCTCTGAAAAAGCCGCTATATTATTGCTTAGTTTATCTGAAGAAGATGCAGCACAAATTCTAAAACATCTTGAACCTAAACAAGTGCAACAAGTAGGCACGGTTATGGCCGCGATGGAGGACTTTACCCAAGAGAAAATTACTGCGGTTCATAAACAGTTCATCCATGAGATTCAAAACTTCTCAACAATAGGTTTCCAAAGTGAAGAGTTTGTTCGTAGAGCATTAACCGCTGCACTTGGTGAAGATAAAGCCGGTAATCTTATTGACCAAATTGTCATGGGAGGGGGTGCTAAAGGACTGGACTCATTGAAATGGATGGACTCAAAACAAGTTGCTAATATCATTCGTAATGAACATCCACAAATTCAAACTATTGTACTTTCGTATCTTGAGCCTGAGCAATCAGCAGAGATCATGAGTCAATTTACTGACAAAGTACGTTTAGACTTGATGATGCGTATTGCTAATTTAGAAGAAGTACAACCGGCAGCTTTACAAGAATTGAATGAGATTATGGAGAAACAGTTTGCAGGTCAAGCCGGTGCTCAAGCAGCGAAAATGGGGGGCTTAAAAGCCGCAGCCGATATTATGAACTACTTGGATACAAATGTTGAAGGTATGTTGATGGATTCAATTCGTGAGAATGATGAAGAGATGAGTCAGCAAATTCAAGATTTAATGTTTGTCTTTGAAAATCTCGCCGATGTAGATGATCGCGGTATGCAGGCAATTTTACGTGAAGTACAGCAAGAAGCCTTAATGAAAGCAATTAAGGGCACTGACGAAGCATTAAAAGATAAGATCATGAGTAATATGTCAAAACGTGCGGCAGAAATGATGGCAGATGATTTAGAAGCTATGGGACCTGTGCGTATTAGTGAAGTCGAAGCGGCACAAAAAGAAATATTGTCTGTTGCGCGTAGACTGTCTGACGCCGGTGAAATTATGCTTGGCGGCGGCGGCGGCGGTGATGAATTTTTATAACATGAAAGTAGCATAAGGTAGGATAATGACTAAACCACCAGTTCGTATCATAAAAGCGTCACAAGACGCTTCTCAGGAAGATATTCCAGATGTGTGGTCTATACCTAATGTACAGAGTAAACCTAGTACAGAAGACAATAATAAAACCAATGCGTTTGGTAAAAAAAGTAACTGGGTGTATGAACCACCAGAGCCTGAAGAAGCTGAACCACAACCGCTGACAGCACAAGAAATTGAAGATATTCGCCATGCAGCAAGTGAAGAAGGTTTTAGCCAAGGTAAGGAAGAAGGCTTTACTAAAGGCTATGAAGAAGGTAAAACAAAAGGCTTGGAAGAGGGCAAGTTACAAGGAATTGAAGAAGGTACCGAGCAAGGTATATCACAAGGTAAAGAACATATTGAACAGCTAAGCGATAGTTGGCAAAAACTTATTGAACAACTACACCATCCCCTCGCTAGTGTTGAACAAAACGTGGAAGAACAATTACTTAATTTAGTTTTACAGCTAACAGAGGCTGTGGTTTTGCATGAAGCCAAAACCAATCCCGACATTTTAATGGCGGCAATCACTACCGGTATTAAAAGCTTACCTAGTAGTGAAGCACAAACACAAATCTACTTAAATCCCAATGATATTCGTTTAGTTGAAGAGCAGTTTGGTAGTGGACATATCGCACAAAATGGCTGGCGTTTGTTACCTGCTCCACAGGTTCCCCAAGGTAGTTGTCAAATAGAAAATAGTACCTCAAATATTGATATGCAAATGAAAGCTAGGTTAAAGCAAGTGCTGGAACCTTTCTTGCAGGATGCATTACATCAAAGCGACTAAATTCTCTAATCGTCATAATTTTAGCTTCGCAATTCGTTTCTAAGGTAAACCAATATTATGGTTGATAGTGCACGTTTAACTGAGCGCTTAAAAAAAAGTCAGCAATACATTCATAACTTTAAAGCGCCGGTGGCTGGACGGTTGGTACGTGTTGTGGGTCTAACACTTGAAGCTGTTGGCGTAAAAGCTCATGTGGGTAGTCAATGTCTTGTTGAAACTGCACACGGTGATTTACTCGCTGAAGTTGTTGGCTTCGCTCAAGATATTACCTACTTAATGCCAGAGGAAAGTTTACGTGGTGTAATGCCGGGTGCAAGAGTATTACCTATTTCAAGTAAGGCAAGAGTGCCTTTATCAATGGATTTACTTGGTCGGGTAGTAAACGGTGTCGGTAAACCTCTTGATGGTAAAGGCCCAATTAGAGCGAGTGATGATTATCATCCTAATACCAAACCAATTAACCCCTTATCTCGACGCGCAATTACTGAAGTACTTGATGTTGGTGTTCGTTCAATCAACAGTTTTATCAGTGTTGGTAAAGGCCAGAGAATGGGACTTTTTGCAGGCTCAGGTGTTGGTAAAAGTGTATTGATGGGCATGATGACTCGTGGCACCACAGCTGATGTGGTGGTAGTTGGCTTAGTTGGCGAACGTGGGCGTGAAGTTAAAGAGTTTATTGAAGAAATATTGGGTGAAGAAGGACTCAAGCGTGCAGTAGTCGTTGCAGCCCCTGCAGATAATTCGCCACTGATGCGACTTAAAGGTTGTGAAACTGCGGTGCAAATTAGCGAGTATTTTCGAGATCAAGGGCTCAATGTATTATTGCTACTCGACTCACTTACGCGTTATGCGCAAGCACAACGAGAAATAGCCTTAGCTGTGGGTGAGCCGCCTGCGACAAAAGGCTATCCACCTTCAGTCTTTTCAAAGCTACCTCAATTAGTGGAACGTGCAGGTAATGGCGGCGAGGGACAAGGCTCTATCACCGCTTTTTATACCGTATTAACCGAAGGTGATGATTTACAAGACCCCATCGCTGACGCCGCTCGCGCCATTTTAGATGGCCATGTGGTCTTATCTAGAGAATTAGCGGATGCAGGACATTATCCAGCGGTTAACATTGAAGGCTCTATTTCTCGTGTTATGCCTATGGTGACCTCTGAAACTCATCAAGAGTTGGCTAAACAGTTAAAGCAAATGTATGCGCTTTATCAGCAGAATAAAGATTTGATTGCTATTGGTGCTTATACCAAAGGTAACGACCCTCGTATTGATCAAGCCATTAATGTATTACCTGTGATTAACTTTTTCTTGCAGCAAAAAATTAACGAAGTGATCCCATATGAACAAAGTATTGCTCAACTTCAAGAAATTATTGCGGCGGCACATGCCCACAATAACCAGTAACAATGACCAGCAACAACCCAACTAGTTTGTTGGTATAAAAAGAGCTAATTATGGCAATGAAGCAATTAGATACCATTTTAAAGTTTGAAAAAGACAATGAGCAACGTTGTGCAGATCAATTAAAGTTGGCTGAAAATGAATATCAGCAAAACATGACGCGTTTACAAGGTGTTTCAGACTATCGCTTAGAATATATGAAGCGACTAAGCCAGCGAGCTGAGCAAGGGTTGGATAGTGCTACTTACAGCCACTATCATGCGTTTATTTCTAAGCTTGATACCGCTTCAGAGCAAGTAGAAATTGCCATGAAACAGGCTAAAGCACTGGCAGAGCAAAGTAAAACGCTTTGGCTCAAACAAAGACAAAAAGTCAAAGCTGTAGAGTTATTACGAGATAAACGTTTACAAAAGATAGCGAAAGCTGCAGATAGGACGGAACAAAAAATGTTTGATGAAATTGCTACGCAGCAGTATATTCGTCGACCTATACGTTAGGTGATACCAATTGCACGGACTTAGAGGGAATTTTAAAATGACCTTTTTTGAAGGAAAATCCAATAACATCGTGCGTTCAATCTCAATAACCCGATATAGCTCAATCAAGCGACTTGTTCTTAAAAAATTATTCTCAATAAATTCTGTAACCTTAATTAATGCAAGTGGAATTACTAAAGCATTCTTATTGCTTTAGTAATTGGAATGATTATTGCTGTACTTTCTTATACAGTTTCGATTAATAGATTAAATGAGAGCATTTTGGCGATACTTGGCGGAAATTACTCGTAATATGACAAGTGTTTTTTATGAATTTAACCAAGTCCAACTATTGGGATAATTATGCAACCAGTAAATGTTTTACCTACTTTTGTATCGCAAGATACTGATTCAAAAGCTAAAGACTCATCAAAGGTCAGTAGTAAAGATGCAGACTTTGCTAGCTTGGTCGATACTCATGTAGATAATGAAAATAAAAATACGACCGAAAAAGAATCTACATCAGCAACTAGCGCTGAAGTGGCAACCAAGGGTAATGCCGTTGCGGAAAACGGCAATATTACCAATAAAAATAAAAGCCGCCAAGAAAGTGACTCTACCTCAGAGATTCCTGCAAATAAGGAAAAGGAAGGAGATACAGGTAGCTACGATAGTGAATTCAATCGCCAAGCAGCCGAAATTTTGGCAAAAGAAAGTGAAAAGGGTAAAGCTAATGAAGCTACCGATGAAGCGTTAGCTGAGTCAGAGCAATTTATTTCATTGTTATATAATAGCGATCAAACTCTAGCAAGTACTAGTGTTGAAGGTAAGCAAGTAGAGCAAAATCAACAAGCAAGTAATAATCAATCAGGCAACAATAAAAGTACAGAGCCTAGTAGCAATGACAAAATTGAACCGGGTGCCCCCAAACAAGGCAGTACAATGAGTCCTGATGAAAGTTTGACTGGCGATAAAAAAAACTCAGAGCAGACAACGGATCATAAATTGAAGGCATTTTCTAAAGATGAATTGCTTGCACGTACACAGTTAAAAAATATCAATGCCACGGCACAGCAATCAAGCAGTCAGGCATTAAAAGACTATCAGTTATCCCTACAAACGAAACAAGATGTGCTGGTCAGTGAAAATAAAAGCGGTGAAAGTATAACAAGTGATCAATTAGGCCGTTCCCAAATAGCTAAAGAACAACTGAAACATAATAGTAAATCTGAGGTGCAGGTAGCAGCGGTATCGGCGAATAATAACTTAGTTAAAGAGCAAGCAGATAGTAGTCTTTATCAATTACCTGTTGAGCCAATAGGTAAAAGTAAGTCGGCACTTGAGTCGGCGGGTAACGAGTTATCGCCTTTAGCTAAAGATACGACTGTTAAATCAGAGTTGACTCATAATGAAAATAGAATTAACTCCTCAACCGACCCACAAGGTAATGACAATACTCAATTAGAAGTACAAACGAGTGAAGAGTTTGTTAATACTGCTACTAAAGTTGCGAGTAATGCGGCAGGTTTATTAACGAATAAAGCGACAAATAGCGATGTTAATAAAGACACAGCTAATTCAGCGTCAGGTAAAGCAAGTGCAGACAAAATTGCTGCTGAATTGGCTTCACAAATGTCTGCTATTAAAGGTAACGCTTCTCAAGAGCAGCCTAACAGTAGTAAGGTAAAACAGCCAATTCCGATGACATCACAGGGACAAGCGTTACAACAAGATCAATCAAAAGGGCAAGCCGTAAATAATAGTTCAGTTGATAATGATGGTGCTGAATATGACTATGTCAATTCAACGGAGGCATCACCAGAAGCCCCGAAAGAGGCAGGGCTAAATGTAACAACTAAAGTGGGCGATATTATAGTTCCGCGCTCAACCGCTGAAATACAAAACCAAGCCGTGCAAGCAAATCAAGCAAAGCAAAATGACGCTGCCTATATTGAACATCAATCCTCCGAAGTGTTGAATCACAATGTTGCTAGTGATACTGCACAAATTCAAAAAAATAATGTTCAACTTCAACAAGAAACCATCTCTATTTTTAAGAAAGACTTTGCTGATGCGGTGAAAGACAAAGTAATGATTATGATTAATCAAAAGCTTCAACAATTCGATATCACTTTAGATCCACCTGAATTCGGTAATATGCAAGTAAGAGTCAACCTGCAAGGTGAGCAAGCCGCTGTAAATTTTGTTGTGCAAAATCAACAAGCAAAAGAGGCTTTAGAGCAAAATATGCATAAATTAAAAGAGATGCTAGCAGAGCAAGGTGTGGATGTAGGAGGCGCGAATGTTGAGCAGCAAAGTCAACAGAAAAATAATGAAGATCATGAGGCGGGGCAAGAGAGTCACAATTCATCCCGGACAACAGGCCAAGAGCAAGAACAGAATAACGTAGAGCATGCATTGTCGGCTAAATTGTTTGATTCTTCTGCAACTGGCGTAGATTACTATGCTTAATTGACTAAAATGAAGTTAAGTTGATGAAAACACATTGGCTCAAGGACTATTCAAGGATATAGTCTACCCATAAAGACTATATCCTTGAATAGTCCTCCATTAGTCATTAAAAATTATCATAATTTTTGTCTATAAACGTAAAGGGTCCCCATGGCAGATGAAAAAGAAAAAGACGGTGAGTTGGAGTTAGATAACTCAGGCAAAAAGAAAAAAATGATTATTATCATTATTGCAGTGGTCATTTTACTTGGTGGCGGTGGTGCAGGTTACTTCTTCTTTATGGGAGGTAGTGATAGTGATACCAGTCAAGAGCAATTAGATGCCGCTTTAGATAGTGAGGGTGGTGATGCGGAAGGTGGTAAAGTTGATTCTGGAGCAAAATTAGGCAGTGCATTATATGTACCTATGCCACGACCATTTCGTTTCAACGTACCAGGTGCAGCACGCGATCGTTTTGTTGAGATACGTGTACAATTGCTAGTACGTGGTGGTGATAATGAAGAAAATGCTAAAATGCATATCCCACTGATTGAAAGTACTTTATTAGGCATATTCTCACAAGCTAATGCCGATGATTTGGCAACAAGTGCAGGGAAAGTTTCTTTAAAGCAACAATCATTAGCTGCCGTTCAGAAAACGATGACAGATGTTGAAGGGGACAAAACGGTAGAGAAAGTGCTTTTCACCGGCTTTGTTATGCAGTAATTGTTAGTTAGTTAGTTAGTTAGTTAGTTAGTTAGTTAGTTAGTTAGTTAGTTGCCAATAATGTAGTAGTTAAATGACCATAGTCATACAAAATTAATCAGCGTAGATAAGAAGAGACTATCGAGTGAGTGATTTATTATCCCAAGACGAGATTGATGCCCTTTTACATGGTGTTGATGATGTTGAAGAAGAAGAAGTAATTGAAGATGTAGTGCAATCACGTGATGGCACCTCTGATTATGACTTTTCTTCACAAGATCGTATTGTGCGTGGTCGAATGCCCACGTTGGAGATGGTTAATGAACGCTTTGCTCGTCATATGCGTATTAGCTTGTTTAATATGATGCGTCGTACAGCAGAAGTATCAATTAACGGCATTCAGATGATTAAGTTTGGTGAGTACATACATACCCTGTTTGTACCAACTAGTCTTAATATGGTGCGTTTTCGTCCTCTAAAGGGCACAGCATTGATAACCATGGAAGCTCGGTTAGTTTTCATTTTAGTAGATAACTTCTTTGGTGGTGATGGTCGTTACCATGCCAAAATAGAAGGGCGTGAATTTACCCCAACAGAACGCCGTATTATTCAAATGCTATTAAAGCTTATCTTTGAAGATTACAAAGAAGCGTGGTCACCAGTGATGGACGTTTCTTTTGAGTATTTAGATTCTGAAGTAAACCCGTCAATGGCAAACATTGTTAGTCCAACTGAAGTGGTTGTGATTAGTTCATTTCATATAGAGTTAGATGGTGGCGGTGGTGATTTCCATATCGCTTTACCTTACTCAATGCTTGAACCAATTCGTGAGTTACTTGATGCCGGTGTTCAAAGTGATAAAGAAGATACGGATATGCGTTGGTCTAAAGCGTTACGTGATGAAATCATGGATGTGCCTGTTACTATTAACACTAAGTTTATTGAAGTTGATATCCCGTTAAGCCAAGTGATGGAATTGCAGGCTGGTGACATTATTCCCATTGAAATGCCAGAGCATATTACCGTACTAATTGAAGACCTACCAACCTACAGGGCTAAGTTAGGTCGCAGCCGAGATAATCTTGCGCTGAAAATCGAATCGAAAATTAAAAGACCAGAGTCAGCTAAATCTGAATTAACTATCCTGACTAAAGGTGGTAAACGCCTTGATAGTGATGCAGAACTTCACCTGCTAGAAGATGACTTATAAGCAATGTGAATAGACTTATTTGAACAAAATTATAAATTGAGGCCAGTGGTATGAGTGACGATAAAGACGAAGATCTAAGTATGTGGGATGAAGCACTAGATGAACAAGCTGAAGCTCGAGAAGCCGCTGAAACGGTTGAACTAGAAGAGTTAACCCCAGATGATGCGCCTATTACTGGTGAAGAAAAGCGAAAGCTTGATGCCATTTTAGATATTCCGGTGACTATCTCTATGGAAGTTGGTCGTAGTAATATTAGTATTAGAAACTTATTGCAGCTCAACCAAGGCTCGGTAGTTGAATTAGACCGTGTTGCGGGTGAATCCCTTGATGTATTAGTTAATGGCACTTTGATTGCTCATGGCGAGGTTGTTGTTGTGAATGATAAGTTTGGTATTCGTTTGACTGATGTGGTGAGTCAAGTTGAACGTATTAAGAAATTAAAATAGCGTAATTGATTTAATATCTCGGGAAAGAGATCAAGATATAAAGCATATGATAAAGATATTACATACATTGCTATTGATTAGTTGTTATTTATTTTCTTCACTAGTCCTAGGCCAGGACACCATGGTTGAAGAAACCTTAAATGAAAAGGCTGTCACCAAAGAAGTTGTAAATAATGGTGATACGCGAGAAAAAGTAAATATGGTGGGTGAAGCTGAACAAGGTATTGTCAATAACACTCCAGAAGTAGGCAAGCATGTTATGGCAAATATGGATGCAGGTAACATGATTTTATCCTTATTAATGGTTTTAATGTTAATCCTTGTCTGTGCGTATGTACTTAAACGGTTCAACTTTGCTCAGCAAGGTGTTAGCCAGTTGAAAGTAGTGACGAGTTTATCATTGGGCGCTAAAGAGCGAGTGATTGTTGTTCAAATGGGGGAGCAACAGCTTCTTCTTGGGGTTACCGCTCAACAAATTACGTTACTGGAAAAGCTAACTGAGCCGTTAGCACCTCAGGGAAGCAACTCTACTGAATTGCCCAAAAATCTATTATCTTTTCTGGCGACAAAGAAACTCTAATGGTAGTAACTTTCTATCAAGGCACAATATGCCAACACCTACATCATTATTTACATTTAGTTAATTAGGAACATCAGCGAACCATGAAACGATTCTTGTTATTTATCATCATAACGCTATCCCTTCTTAGTATGAGTTTCGGCGCGTTTGCTGAGGATTTATCATTATCAGCGCTAACACTCACCACTAACCCAGATGGATCTCAAGAATACTCGGTAAACTTACAAATTTTGATTTTTATGACTGCGCTAAGTTTTATTCCTGCTGCGGTTATTATGATGACATCCTTTACTCGAATAGTGGTGGTCATGGCTATTTTACGACAAGCGTTTGGCCTGCAACAAACACCTTCAAATCAGGTTATTATTGGGTTAACGCTCTTTATGACACTCTTTATTATGACGCCTGTTTATAATCAAATAGATAAAACTGCCATTCAGCCTTATTTATCTGAGCAATTAACTTCAACTGAAGCAATCAGTTTGGGCAAAGTACCACTACGTGCTTTCATGTTAGAGCAAACGCGTGTGAAGGATCTTGATACTTTGGCGGCAATGGCTGGCATTGAAGCCGTAGACCAACCAACAGATTTACCAATGACAGTCATTATTCCTGCCTTCATTATCAGTGAATTAAAAACAGCGTTTCAAATCGGCTTTATCTTGTTTATTCCTTTTTTGATTATCGATTTGGTTGTAGCAAGTATTTTAATGGCAATGGGGATGATGATGCTCTCACCTATGATTGTATCTTTACCTTTTAAGCTCATGCTTTTTGTTTTGGTTGATGGTTGGAACTTAGTTATCGGGACTATTGCAACCAGTTATGGTATGGGAACCTAGTCAAGTATAACAATCTTTGCACAAGTGTTTAATCAGTAAGCAAGTATAAGAGAGAAGCTTATGGGACCGGAAATTTATGTAGATATGTTAGGTGATGCGTTGTTGCTCGTCATCATACTCGTGTGTGCTATTATTTTACCTAGTTTAGCCGTAGGTTTAATGGTTGCTATTTTTCAAGCGGCTACCTCGATTAATGAACAAACTCTAAGTTTTTTACCACGCTTAATTGTAACGTTATTAGCCCTTATTCTTGGTGGACATTGGTTAGTACAGAAGGTTATGGATTATACCATACGGCTAATTTCTAGCATCCCAAGTGTTATTATTTAATTGTGTACTTCATCACCATGAGCCTTAATAGCTTTGCATTAGGTAAGTTCTGATGGAGTTTACTGAAACGGTAATTAACCAATATATGGCAGATTTCATTTTGCCATTTAGCCGCATTTCAGCACTTGTCATGACAATGATAGGTTTTAGTGCTAAAACAATTCCTGGCCGAGTTAAACTCTTTTTATGTGTAGCCATTACTGTGGCAATAATGCCGGCTATACCAGCTGTTACCGTTATTGATCTGATGTCGCTTAATACAGCTATCCTATTAGGTCAGCAGATGATTATCGGTGTCATGTTAGGTTTTGTTACCATTATGGTGGTAAATACTTTTACCTTGGCTGGGCAAATTATAGCGATGCAATCAGGCCTTGGTTTTGCCTCCTTAGTTGACCCAGCAAGTGGCATGAATGTACCTGCGATTGGACAATTTTTCTTAATTCTATCTTCTTTATTGTTCTGGGTTATGGATGGGCACTTGGCATATTTACAATTTGTTGTGGCAAGTTTTGAAACGTTGCCTATTCCAACAGAACATTTGTCTAGCATTAAATACCGAGAAATTGTTGAGTGGGGAGGTTGGATGTTTGCAACGGCTTTATCACTTGCTTTGGCACCAATAACGGCCATGTTATTAATAAATTTCTCATTTGGTATAATGACACGAGCAGCACCCCAACTTAATATTTTTGCCATTGGTTTCCCTATCACCATGATGGCAGGCTTGCTTATCATGTGGTTAACTTTTGGTAACTTCTTTACCCATTTTGAACTGCAATGGCAGCGAGCACTCGACTTTAGCTGTTACCTAATAGATTGTCAGGCAAGCTAAATGGCTGATTCAGATAGCGGTGAAAAAACCGAAGAGCCCACAGCAAAAAAATTAACCGATGCACGAAAAAAAGGGCAAATAGCACGCTCTAAAGATCTAGGGACTTTTTTTGTTTTGGTTGGCAGTGCATGTGCCATGTTATTAATGGGGAACGAACTAGCTAGCGCTATGGCCGATATGATGAGTCACCTCTTTAGTATCAACCGTCAAGAGGCAATGGACGTTAATGCATTGTTTAAAGTCATTAATGACGGTGTCTATCAGATAGTAACGCCATTGTTATGGATATTTTTTATTATTATGTTAGCGGCGTTGGTTGGTAATACTTTACTTGGAGGGATGAGTTTCTCTTGGGAGGCCATGGCACCAAAAGCGAGTAAACTATCACCTATGGCTGGTTTCAAACGTATGTTCGGTGTTCAAGCTGCAGTTGAGTTACTTAAGTCAGTTTTAAAGTTTTTTGTGGTATTTATCGTGGCTTTTTTATTATTGAGTGGTCTATTTGAAGAGATTTTAGGGTTAAGTAGAGAGACTATGCCGACAAACTTTGAGCATGCTACCACTATGTTGTTATGGATGTTTTTAGTGTTAGCACTCTCCATAGGTATCATTGTTGTTATTGATGCCCCATATCAAGTTTGGAATCATAATCGTCAGCTTAAAATGACTAAACAAGAAATTAAAGATGAACATAAAGGTACTGAAGGTAGTCCAGAAATAAAAGGCCGCATTCGTAGAACACAATACGAGATGTCACAACGCCGTATGATGCAGGACGTACCAGAGTCCGATGTGATTATCACCAATCCTACACATTTTTCAATTGCACTGAAATATGATGCTTCGGTAGGTGGAGCGCCAGTTTTATCGGCGAAAGGTGTGGATGAAATGGCGATTCATATACGCACCATTGCCAAAGAGCATCAAATAGAAATAATTCAATCACCTGCATTAGCACGTTCACTTTATTATACCGCAGAAGTAGGAGATGATATTCCTGAGGAGTTATTTGCAGCCGTAGCTCAGGTTTTAGCGTTTATCTTTCAGCTTAATGAACATAAAAAAGGTAATGCGAGAAAGCCTACTCCTGTTTCGAAAGACTTGCCTATTCCAGATGAATTTAGGTATTAAGCTCTCCTAGTTAGTTGATTGTTTAGATTGTCAAAAGTCATTAACCTTCTCGGTTGACCCTTTCAAAGCAGTATATATTTGTTTTGGTATAAAAGTTGCAAAAAAAAGATTACTGTCAAAAAAACATCATGAAGTAGTAATGCAATTAGCCGCTTATTTTAATCAGTTTGATAAATCAAAATTAAACCACTTTTCTGGCCTAGGAACACCTATTCTGGTGATGGCCGCTTTAGGTATGGTTATCTTACCTATGCCTGCTTGGTTATTAGATATCCTATTTTCTTTTAATATTGCATTGGCTCTTGTCGTGTTACTTATTACGGTATATACCTTAAAACCTCTTGATTTTGGCTCTTTTCCTGCCGTTTTACTGGTAGCAACTATCTTAAGGTTAGCGCTAAATGTTGCCAGTACTCGTGTAGTTTTACTTGAGGGGCATGAAGGACCCGAAGCTGCAGGAAAGGTGATTGAGGCTTTTGGTTCAGTTGTCATCGGTGGTAACTATGCGGTAGGTTTAATTGTATTCCTCATTCTTATCATTATTAACTTTGTGGTTGTGACTAAAGGTGCAGGGAGAATTGCAGAAGTTACCGCTCGCTTTACATTAGATGCTATGCCAGGTAAACAAATGGCTATAGATGCAGACTTAAATGCCGGATTTATTACCCAAGAACAAGCAAAAGATCGCCGAACGGAAGTGACGAGTGAAGCCGATTTTTATGGCTCTATGGATGGTGCCAGTAAATTTGTTAAAGGTGATGCTATTGCCGGTATACTCATTCTATTTATCAACATTGTTGGTGGATTAATTATAGGCATGGTACAGCATGACTTACCTTTTAATAGTGCGGTTGAAATATATACTCTATTAACTATTGGTGATGGTCTTGTTGCACAAATCCCGGGATTATTATTATCTATTGGCACTGCTATTGTAGTTACGCGTCAAAATACCTCGCAAGATATGGGCGAGCAAGTGAGTAGCCAGCTAGGTCAAGAGAAATCACTATATATCGCCGCTGCTGTTATGTTTGTCATGGGCGTTATTCCCGGTATGCCACACTTTGTATTTATACTTTTTGCCGCGATTATTTCTGCAACTGCTTTTTTTGGTGCTAAGAGTAAAGCCAATAAAGAACTTGAAGTGGTAAAAATAGCACAAGAAGAGCAAGAGCAGCATCAACAAAAAGAAGATGAAGTGAAAGAGCTTGATTGGGATGATGTTAATCATGTTGATGTTATTGGTTTAGAAATTGGTTACCGCTTAATTCCATTGGTTGATAAAGCCCAGGGCGGGGAGTTATTGAGCCGTATTAAGGGGGTTCGTAAGAAACTATCACAAGAATTTGGTTTCTTAGTACCTGCCGTACATATACGTGACAATTTAGATCTCGATCCAAACAGCTATCAAATATCGCTTATGGGTGTTGTTGTTGGCACTGCACAAATTCGTCATGACCAAGAACTGGCTATTAATCCTGGACAAGTTTTTGGCACCCTCGAAGGGGCTACAACAAAAGATCCTGCTTTTGGATTGGATGCAACGTGGATAAATCAAAATCAGCGGGAGCAAGCACAAACATTAGGTTATACCGTGGTAGATTCTGCAACGGTATTAGCAACACACTTAAGTCAAATATTAACAAATAATGCCGCGCAGTTGCTTGGGCATGAAGAAGTTCAAAACTTACTGGACTTGCTGGCCAAAAGTTACCCTAAACTTGTTGAAGGTTTTATTCCAGACACCTTAACCTTAGGTACAGTTGTTAAGGTTTTACAAAGCCTAATGAATGAAGGTGTTGCAGTAAGGGATATGCGCTCTATTGTCCAGACCCTTGTTGAGTATGGTCCTAAAAGTCAGGATGCAGAAGTATTAACTGCAGCTGTACGTATAAGTTTAAGGAAATTTATTGTGCAAGACCTTGTCGGTGGTGCACAAGAAGTACCTGTCATAACTTTGGCTCCAGAATTGGAACAGATGTTGCATCAGTCAATGCAGATGGCAGGAGATGATGGTGCTGGTATTGAGCCGGGCTTAGCAGAGCGCCTTCAGAAATCATTAAATGAAGGGGCAAATCAGCAGGAAATGGCTGGTGATACTCCAATTTTACTCACTTCAGGAATTTTACGACACGTATTGGCTAAATTTGTAAAATATACAATACCCAATTTGCGTGTGATTTCTTATCAAGAAATCCCTGATGATAAACAAATAAAAATCGTTAGTGCTATAGGGCAATAACAATTAGTTATAGCTATGAATAACACTGTTATAACGTAGAGCTAAAAGAGGTTGGGTATGAAAATTAGACGTTTTGTTGCCAAAGATATGCGTACTGCATTAGCACAGATTAAAGAAGAGCTTGGCGTTGATGCAGTTATCATGTCCAATAAGAAAATTCCAGAGGGGGTGGAGCTAATGGCTGCTGTTGATTACAACCAAGCAGTGCCCCCAGCAAAAAAAATAGAAAACAATGCGCAAGATGCCAATTCACAGATGAATACAGCGAATGTTAGAGAAATAAGTAGTGATGTGGTTAGTTTAGGGCAACCAGTACTAACTAAAAATCAAAATCAAAATCAAAATCAAAATATCTCACCATCTCATAGCGAAACATCGACCGATAAAGCACCTGTCGATAGCTTATCAGCTTTATTAAACCGTCAAGTTCAGCAAACAACGCAATCCAATCCAGAACAAAACAGAGTTCCTAACAACCTTGATAATGCAAGCATTGAGCAACAATTAAAAAGTTTTACAGACCGTCTAAGTCATTCCGAGTCAGATAAGGCAACTCAGGTACAGCAAGGAATGGATTTATCAGCCAGCCATTATGATGGTGATGATCACATTACGGCTACCTCGTCTGTTAATTTACAGTCAACTAGTCCCTTAGCCCATGAAACAAATAACGAAGCACAAGTATCGTCAAATGACTTTCTTAAAATACAACAAGAAATGGCTTCAATTAGGTCATTGCTTGAACATCAAGTTTCAGGTTTGATGTGGCAGGACATGGCGCAAAAGGATCCACAGCGTGCAGTATTAGTTAATCGTTTACTTTCGTTAGGATTAAATGAACAAATTGCAGACCAAATAGCGGGTTATGTTCCCGAGCAGTCTCATGACAAAGAAGCATGGCAACAAGCAACACAGTTAATAGCACAACAAATCAACACCACGCAAAATGATATTATAAATCGTGGTGGTGTTGTTGCGTTGGTTGGCCCTACTGGCGTTGGTAAAACGACAACCATCGCTAAATTAGCTGCTGGTTTTTCTCAAGTACATGGTAGTGACCAGGTAGCTTTGATTTCTACAGATACTTTTCGCATCGCGGGATTTGAACAATTAGCTACCTATGGAAAAATAATTGGTTGTCAGGTAAGCCTTGCTAAAGATAGTCAAACCCTAGATGTTTTGTTACAGCAATATTCGAAAAAGAAATTAATCTTGATTGATACCGCTGGTATGGGGCAGAGAGATATGCGATTAGCGGAACAATTGACTGCATTAGTGTCAAATGCACGGGTAAGAATTCGAAATTATTTAGTATTAGCAGCTAATTCACAGCAAGCGGTTATGCAAGAAAATGTAGATCGCTTTAAAAAAATACCATTATCGGGTTGTATTTACACTAAACTTGATGAAAGTGTCAGTATTGGCGAAATAATTACGACTTCGATTCAAAATGGCTTGCCAATAGGTTATCTTACTGATGGACAAAGAGTTCCAGAAGATATTAAAGTTGCAAATGCTGAGAAATTAGTTACTCTTGCAGATAAGATGGCAACTAAGTCAGTTAAAAATAATGTCAGTGTTTTGCGGCCAATGCCAGTTGCACCCGCCGCAAGCCTATAAGGCTCTAGCTAATAGCTAAAGAGATATAATTAGAAGTAATAATTAAATGATAGATCAAGCGAGTGGCTTAAGAAAGATGCAAGATTTACAACAAGTTAAAGTCGTAGCAGTATCAGGAGGTAAAGGTGGTGTTGGTAAAACTAATACATCACTTAACACTGCTGTTGCACTGGGACAACAGGGTAAACGGGTTTTAGTACTCGATGCCGATCTTGGTCTTGCTAATGTTGATGTTATGTTAGGGCTAAGAGTTAAACGTAATTTATCTCATGTATTATCAGGTGAGTGTGAACTTGATGATATTATAATTGAAGGTCCTGCAGGTATAAAGATTATTCCTGCAACCTCAGGTTCACAATCAATGGTGGATCTAACACCGTCAGAGCACGCGGGACTTATTCGTGCTTTTAGTGAAATGCAAACGAAGTTTGATGTATTGATTGTTGATACTGCCGCAGGTATCTCTGATATGGTGCTGAGTTTTACTCGCGCTGCACAAGATGTCATGTTAGTGGTTTGTGATGAACCAACCTCAATTACTGATTGTTATGCCTTAATGAAACTACTAAGCCGTGACCATGGTGTATTTAAATTTAAAGTTGTTGCTAACATGGTGCGTAGCCCTAAAGAAGGTCAACAACTCTTTGCTAAATTGACTAAAGTAACCGATAGGTTTCTTGACGTAGCTATAGAATTGGTAGGTGTGATCCCATTTGATGAAAACATGCGAAGGTCAGTACGTAAGCAGCAGGTTATCGTTGAAGCATATCCTCAATCCCCAGCTGCATTAGCTTATATTGATTTAGCAAGTAAAGTGAGCCAGTGGCCTATGCCTAAACAAGCTTCTGGGCATTTAGAGTTTTTTATTGAGCAGTTACTAGCTAATTAACTGACTAATAAATTTGTCCAATGGGTATTATTCAGTGAGAGCAATATTACGTGGTAAAAGCGAATAGCTATAATAATCAAATTGATAAAACAACACTGCTTGAGCAACATACTGTTTTAGTTAAACGTATTGCTTATCATTTATTGGCAAGACTGCCGGCAAGTGTTCAGGTGGATGATCTCATTCAATCAGGAATGATAGGGCTATTCGAAGCCGCAAACAATTTTGATAACAGTAAAGGTGCAAGTTTTGAAACTTTTGCCGGCATTCGAATCCGTGGTGCTATGTTAGATGAAATTCGTCGTGGTGATTGGACGCCACGATCTGTTCATAAAAATAGCAGAATGGTTAGTGAGGCTATTAAACAGCTTGAAGCGCAATTTGGTCGAGATGTTTCTGATATAGAAGTAGCTGAAAAACTTGATATTTCATTAAATGACTACCATCATATATTAAGTGAAGTGAGTACAGGTAAAATACTGGGTATTGATGATTTAGGTGTCAATGAAGATGCGATAAAATTAGGTGATGATTGTCTTGGTGATGATCCATATCAAAACATTGAACATAGCGCTTTCAAAAAAGGGTTAGCCCAGTGCATTAGCTCTTTACCAGAGCGTGAAGCTTTAGTACTGTCTCTATATTATGATGAAGAATTGAATTTGCGAGAGATTGGTCAAGTCCTTGATGTTAGCGAATCCAGAGTAAGCCAAATACACAGTCAAGCTATGCATCGTCTCAAAGCACGCATGCAATCTTGGCAAAGTTAGCTAGAATGATAATAAGTTTGTGATAGCTAACTTAAAAATAGATATACCTTTTTAGGTAAAGAATAAACACAATAGAAAAACTAATTAATTTTTGAATGTTTCGCCGGAGGGTGCCTTGGATAAAAATATGAAAGTGCTTGTAGTTGATGATTTTTCAACCATGAGACGTATAGTGAAAAACTTGTTACGCGATTTAGGATTTACCAACATTCAAGAAGCAGATGACGGCAGTACCGCTTTACCTATGCTTCAAGGTGGTGATTTCGATTTTGTTGTAACTGATTGGAACATGCCTGGTATGCAAGGAATCGACTTGCTTAAAGCGATTCGTGCAGATGCTAGTCTTTCGCACATACCGGTATTGCTTATAACCGCAGAAGCCAAAAAAGAGCAAATCGTAATGGCAGCTCAGGCAGGTGTTAATGGCTATATTGTTAAACCTTTTACAGCCGCAACATTAAAAACTAAGCTTGATAAGATTTTTGAACGCTTAGCTTAATGTGCTAACTTTAGCTGGCATAGTTAGTGCCTCGCTAGAGTAAGGTTTTGATTAATATTGTATTAAGGACTTTGCATGAGTATAGCTATGACGGGGCGGATCTCATTAGCGCAAGCTAAATCTTTGGTTGATTTTATAGAGTCAGGTCAGCAAGACAAGGCAGATGCAGTGATTGCTGAAATTCAAAATCCAATCAACTCTGAGCTCTTTGCAGAAATAGGTAAATTAACGCGCCAACTTCATGATTCATTAACAAATTTTCAACTGGATTCTAGGTTGAATGATCTAGCAACGGCAGATATTCCTGATGCTAAAGAGCGGTTAAATTTTGTTATTACTAGAACGGAAGAGGCTGCGAATAAAACGATGGATGCTGTCGAGGCTATATTTCCTGTTGTTGATACTATTGCTGAGCAAGTCTCAGCAGTCAATCCTTCATGGACTAAGTTGATGAATAATGAATTAGACTTAAAAGAGTTTAAATCACTATGCCTCGATATAGATACCTTGTTAAAAAATACTGGCAAAGAAACTCAGCATATTCATAGTTTAATGACAGATGTTTTAATGGCTCAAGATTTTCAGGATTTAACTGGTCAGGTTATTCGTAAAGTAATTGATTTAGTTAGAGAAGTTGAGGACAGTTTAATAAACATGTTAACTGCTTTTGGCATATCAACAGAAGCCTTGCAAGAAAATTCCAGCCCTAAAGTTGGTGATAACTTAGTGGAAGGGCCAATTGTAAATACAGAAAACAGAGATGATGTAGTAGAAGATCAAGATGATGTTGATGATCTTTTATCAAGTTTAGGATTTTAATGGGAGTTACTGCATGTCTTTTGAAGCAGATGAAGAAATTTTACAGGACTTTTTAGTTGAAGCGGGTGAAATCTTAGAGTCGCTCTCAGAAGAGCTAGTTGAGCTCGAAAATGACGTAGATAACGCTGAACTATTGAATTCAATTTTCCGTGGTTTTCATACGGTTAAGGGTGGCGCTGGCTTTTTAAGTTTAGGTGAGTTAGTTGATGTTTGTCATGGCGCTGAAAATATATTCGATTTACTACGTACTGGAAAGCGCTCTGTAAATGCCGAGTTGATGGATACAATATTGTCAGCATTAGACACCATTAATGACATGTTTGTGTTAGTACAAAACCGAGAGCCCTTAGTTGCAGCAGATGCAAACCTATTAGCTGAACTTGCCCGATTAAGCAAACCTGAAGATTCAAGCCAAGCCGCAGTCGTTGCTGAAGTTATTGAGCAGCCCATTGTCGATAATGACGAATCTAATTCGTCAGATGAAATGAGCGAAGATGAATTTGAGCGACTTTTAGATGAGTTGCACGGTACTGGAGGTGTTGCTTCTGTTCCCAGTCCAAAGGAAGAAACAGAACCTTCCACTGCCGCTAATATTAGTAATTCAAGTGATGAAATCTCAGATGATGAATTTGAGTCGCTATTAGACGAGTTACATGGACAGGGGGCATTTTCTGCTGATACAGGCAGTACAGAGAATAGTTCGATAAATACCTCAAGTGAAGATATTGATGATATTGAATTTGAAAAGCTATTAGATGAACTCCATGGTAAAGGTAATGCACCTAAGGCTTCAGAAAACTCGACAATTGATACCAATATAGCTGCGCCTATTATCGCTACTACGCAATCAGAAAATACGGAAACTCCTAAAGCAGAGCCTAAAAAAGTTACAGCTAAGAAAGCTCCACCAATAAAAGCAAAGGAACAGCCAGCTAAATCAGTGGCAAAAAAAGCAGCCTCTGCACCAGCACCCCAAGGTGAAACAACTGTTCGTGTTGATACTAAACGACTCGATCAAATAATGAATATGGTTGGTGAGTTAGTATTAGTCAGAAATCGATTAACCAGTCTAGGGCTGGAGTCAGATGATGAAAATTTAAATAAAGCTGTTACCAACTTAGATGCAGTAACAACTGACCTTCAAGGCGCTGTAATGCAAACACGTATGCAGCCAATTAAGAAGGTCTTTGGTCGTTTTCCTAGAGTTGTCCGAGACCTTGCTCGTAGTTTAAATAAAGAAATATCTTTAATTCTTGAAGGTGAAGAGACCGATCTAGATAAAAACTTGGTTGAGGCTCTTGCCGATCCCTTAGTACATTTAGTGAGAAACTCGGTTGATCACGGTGTTGAAGCTCCAGATGTTCGAGAAGCGATGGGAAAACCAAGAGAAGGTACCGTTCTACTCTCAGCTTCACAAGAAGGTGATCATATCTTGCTAACCATAAAAGATGATGGTGCGGGTATGGATGCAGAGAAATTAAAAAACATTGCTATAGAAAGGGGGGTGCTAGACGTTGATTCTGCAGCCCGTATGCCAGATAAAGAAGCATTTAGTCTGATTTTTGCCCCAGGGTTCTCCACAAAAACTGAAATTTCGGAAGTCTCAGGGCGTGGTGTTGGCATGGATGTTGTCAAAACTAAGATTACGCAGCTTAATGGCACTGTAAACATTGATTCTGAGCTTGGTGTTGGTACAGTTCTAGAGATTAAAGTACCTTTAACATTAGCGATACTTCCAACATTGATGGTTGTTGTTGGCAAACAGACTTTTGCTTTACCATTAGCATCGGTTAATGAAATTTTTCACTTAGATTTATCAAATACAAATAGTGTTGATGGACAATTAACTATTATCGTGCGTGAAAAAGCAATTCCATTATTTTATTTAGATCAGTGGTTAGTCCGCAATTTTACTGAAAAATCACGTGATAAAGGTCATGTTGTTATAGTTCAACTAGGTAATCAACAAGTTGGCTTTGTTGTTGATAGTTTAATTGGTCAAGAGGAAGTTGTGATTAAACCACTTGATAGACTCCTTCATGGAACACCGGGAATGGCAGGGGCCACTATCACAAGTGATGGTGGTATTGCGCTCATTTTAGATATAGCCAATATGCTTAAATTTTATGCGAAAAAGTCACCGGTTAATAAAAAATTACGCAAGTAGTGAGTTGCAGGTAACTCACTTAAGTATGTAACAATATTGTAATTATTCTGTGTGAATATAATAAGTAGAGAGATTAAATGGCCTATAAGGTACTTGTTGTTGATGACTCTAGTTTTTTTAGACGAAGAGTCACTGACATCCTTAATAAAGATCCAAAGTTAAACGTTATTGATGTAGCGGTGAATGGCCAAGAAGCAGTAGATAAAGCCTTATTGCTTAAACCTGATGTTATTACAATGGATATCGAAATGCCTGTTCTTAATGGCATTGAGGCTGTGAAGAAAATCATGGCTCAATCACCAACATCAATATTAATGTTTTCATCTTTAACACATCAAGGTGCTAAAGCTACCTTAGAGGCACTTGATGCAGGTGCATTAGATTTTTTGCCTAAGAAGTTTAGTGAAATAGCAAAAAATAGTGATGAAGCAGGTAGCTTATTACGACAGCGTGTTGTTGAAATTGCGCGAAAACCTAACTTCTTGAAAACAAGGCCTCGTACACCTGTCGTAACCAATACAAATATTAGCCCAAAAGTAACTAGACCATCGACAGACAGAAGTCGAGTGTCGAAAACACTAACTAACCCTGCTGTAATAAAAGAGAATAGAGTAACGAATCCAGTTATCCGAAGCTCAGGTAAGGAATATAAGTTATTAGCTATTGGTACTTCTACTGGGGGTCCTGTAGCCCTTCAGAAAATACTAGTTCAACTTGAGCAAAACTTTCCTTTACCAATCATTATTATCCAGCATATGCCAGCAGCTTTTACCGCAGCATTTGCTAGCCGATTAAATTCATTATGCAAAATATCAGTTAAAGAGGCTGAGGAAGGAGATATATTAAAGCCTGGCTGTGCCTATTTAGCACCTGGTGGACGTCAAATGATTATATCGGGGAGTGAAAGCTCAGCAAAAATTAGAATACTTGACGATGATTCTCCCAAGATCACCTTTAAACCAAGTGTCGACATTAGTTTCGGTTCTGCTGCTAAAACCTTTTCGGGAAAAGTTTTAGGCGTCATTTTAACAGGAATGGGCTCTGATGGAAAAGAAGGTTCAAGAATGCTAAAGGCGAAAGGCGCTACGATTTGGTCTCAGGATGAACAATCTTGTGTGGTTTATGGTATGCCTCAAGCTATTGATAAAGCAGGAATATCACAGCTATCTCTATCTCTAGATTCTATGGCTTCGTCTATGGTAAAGGAAATTGGCCGTGGATAAACTGAGTGTTGTCGGGCTTATTGTTGCTATTTTAGCTATCTACGTCGGATTTACCCTCGATGGTGGTCATCTGTCTGCCTTATTTGAACTACCTGCTTTTATTATCGTTTTTGGCGGCACCCTAGGTGCCGTTATGCTGCAATCATCAATGATACAGTTTACACATGCTATGTCGTTACTTAAATGGATCTTTTTCCCTCCTAAATATGATATTGAACGCGGGATAAGTGAGATTGTTACTTGGGCAGCAAAAGCAAGAGAGTTTGGCTACCTTGCCTTAGAAGATACCGCCTTAGAAATTGAAGATAGTTATACACAAAAAGGGCTAAATTTATTGGTCGATGGTGTTGAGTTAGAAAATTTTAGAGTAACTTTAGAGTTAGATTTAGATATTTATCGAGAGCATAATTTACGTTCTGCCAATGTCTTTGAAGCGATGGGAGGTTACAGTCCTACTATTGGTATATTAGGTGCGGTGCTTGGGCTCATTCATGCAATGAGTAATTTAACTGAGCCAGCCTTACTGGGGGAGGGCATAGCTACAGCTTTTATCGCTACAATCTATGGTGTCGGTTTTGCTAATATTTTTTATTTACCAGTAGCCAATAAAATTCGAGCCATAGTCCACCAGCAAACTATGTATCGAGAAATGATATGTGAGGGATTGGTCTCTATTGCACAAGGAGAAAATCCTCATGCAATTGAAAACAAGTTATCGGCATTTAGGTTAGAGCAGTGAATCGCCTTCGCAAGAGAAGACACACAATAGAGCACGATAACGTGCACCGTTGGTTAGTCTCTTATGCTGACTATATGACGTTGATGTTTGCTTTGTTTGTTGTTTTATATGCAATGGCTATGGTGAACGAAAAGCCTTTTGAGAGTATTACTGAGTCTTTTGGTCATGTTTTCCAAGCTTCTGAAAAGGAGACTAAAAACCGGGGGCATGGTGATAGTGTTTTAATGGTAAATACCAGCAAAACCAACATAAAACTTTATGGCAATGGCATATTAGACGTAGCAGGCCCCGAGTTACTTGATAATGAAAATAGTTTATCTAATATTTCTGATGCCCAAGTTGGCAGTAATTTAAGTTCTCTGGAAGAAGAGTTACATACTGCTTTGTATGAACTCGTTGAGTCGGGTTATGCCCAATTGCAAATAGATGGTGATTGGTTAGAAATTGAATTAAATAGTGGCTTATTATTCCCCAGTGGTTCATCGTCAGCAACTCGCTCTGCTGAAGCCATCTTAGCAGTGATTTATGATGTTATTGGTAAGGCAAGTAACTATATACGTGTTCGGGGATATACAGATAACCAAGCTATTAATACAGAAATATACCCATCAAATTGGGAACTATCAGTTTCACGCGCGACAGCCATTTTAAGGGTTTTAGAGAAGCAAGGTTTAAATCCTGCTCGTATGGCTATTGAAGGTTATGGTCAGTACTACCCGAGTACAGAGAACTTGACAGCTCAAGGACGTGCACGAAATAGGAAGGTCGTTGTCGCTATATCAAAATACGGTTTAGAGAGAGCTAATTTATTAAATACCCCAATGATTGATTTAAAGGTTGTAGAAAATATTTCTACTGGAGAACCTTCTAGCACTCTAAAAACAGAGTCGTCAAATAACATTCAAGTCATTCGTTTGAAAACAGGTGGCATTCGTATCACGACAAGAAATGATAACGCTGAAGGTATTCAACTTAAATCAGAAGAGATAACGTTAGAAAAAGAAAAAAATAATGACGATAAATAACAAAATAATCGTTAAAAGGGTTGATGGTTTTTATTTAAAAGTAAGTGAGAAATGTTCTTGGTAGTTTGGACCGTTGCAAATCAAAAGGGTGGTGTAGGTAAAACCACAACAACTATTGCACTTGCTGGCATTTTAGCTGAGCAAGGGCATAGAGTGTTGCTAGTTGATACTGACCCTCATGCATCATTGAGTTATTATTTTGGAATTGAGTCTGAAGATTTAGATTTAAGTGTTTATGAATTATTCACTCAAGTTTCATCAAGGGAGCAAATTTTACAAACATTATGCCCTACTGCGTATGCCAATATAGATATATTACCTGCGACAATGGGGCTGGCGACTCTGGATCGTTCATTAGGTGCAAAAGGTGGTATGGGCTTAGTGTTAAAAAAGGCAGTACACAAAGTAGCAGATAGTTATGACTATGTTTTGATGGACTGTCCGCCGGTTCTTGGTGTACTTATGGTAAATGCTCTTGCAGCGGCAGATCACATAGTAATACCTGTGCAAACAGAATTTTTAGCACTAAAAGGTCTAGACCGAATGATCAAGACCATGGAAATAATGCAAGGCGAACAAGATTCCCCTTTTAAATATACTATAGTGCCTACTATGTTTGATAAAAGAACTAAAGCTTCTATTTTGGCCTTTAAAAAACTGCAGGAAGACTATACTAATACAATATGGCCGGGAGTAGTGCCTGTTGATACTAACTTGAGGAATGCAAGTGTTGCACAAAAAGTTCCTTCTGATTATGCCGCTAACTCCCGAGGGACATTAGCTTATAAAAGCCTATTAAATTATTTAGTTAAGAAAAATGTTAGGCGCATAGAGGTTGAACGTTAAATGAGCAGCTCATTAACCGCTAGTAAAAGAGTGATGAAAAATTACTTGTCTGAATTACTGACTGACTCAGATACAGAAGATAAGTTAGTGCCAAAGGCAATTGATCCACAAAAAGCGATGAAGCCTTTACCGGTCAAAGTGAATGAAGAAAATCAATCCTTAGAAACGCTGTTAAAAAAAGTCAGCGAATCAGAGGCTGATATTATTAAAGAAGAAATCGTTGATTCAAGGCTATTAGCCGGTGACTCTCCACAAATATCAACAGAGAAAAGTCGTGCAAAAGTTGTTGCTGTAGAACAGAAAAGTTACCGACAAGGTGATTTTCAAGCGATGTTTTTTGATGTTGCGGGGCTAACTATAGCAGTTCCCTTGATTGAGTTAGGAGGTATTCATAAAATAGATAAAACCAATAGCTTAATGGGGAAACCAGACTGGTTTAAAGGGGTTATGCTCTATCGTGATGAGAAAATCAATGTTGTTGATACTGCATTGTGGGTAATGCCAGAGAAATGTGACCAAGCTTTAAAAGATTCGCTAAACTATCAATACATTATAATGTTAAATGATAGCTCTTGGGGGTTGATGGCAGAAAATCTAGTTGATACTGTCGTGTTATCTCAAGATGAAGTTAAATGGTTAGACTCAAGTAGTAGACGACCCTGGTTAGCAGGTTTAGTAAAAGAGAAAATGTGTGCCTTACTTGATGTAAGTGCTTTAATTCAATTACTTGATGAAGGTAGCGGTATTTATCAAGAAAAGTGAGATTATTCCAGCAGCTATATTAGCTAGCTTAAAGTAAGTAATTTTAGAGGCGAGTGATATGTCAGACCAAAGACGAAGAGCAAGTGAAAAAGTTGAATCTAATGATGAAGTGTTACAATGGGTCACCTTCAAATTAGAGAATGAAACCTATGGCATTAACGTTATGCAAGTTCAAGAGGTTTTACGATATAGTGAAATTGCGCCTGTACCTGGTGCTCCTTTGTATGTGCTTGGTATCTTAAACTTACGTGGTAACGTGGTAACAGTTATTGATACTCGCTCTCGTTTTGGTTTAGAGCCCTGTGATATTACCGATAATACCCGTGTTGTTGTTATAGAGTCGGAAAAGCAAGTTATTGGTATATTAGTGGACAGTGTTGCTGAGGTTGTGTATTTAAAATCATCAGAGATAGATGTTGCACCAAATGTGGGTAATGAAGAGAGTGCTCAGTTTATTCAAGGTGTCTCTAACCGGGATGGCGAGCTTCTTATCTTAGTTGATTTGGATAAGTTACTTTCTGATGATGAATGGGATGAACTGAAGCAATTCTAACTAAATAGACTTTTATTTACATGTTATTGTTAAGTTATAAAAGTCTGTAAGTGCAGACTTTTAAATTGTATATTTAGCTTTATGTAAGGCAACAATCATTAATGTCATTATTAGCCGTGCCAATCATTGCCGTTCTGGCACTATTCCTTGTTTTGCTTACGAGTATCATCTTTTTTATATATATTAATAGAATTAATAATAAAATAGCAGTGTTGAGCATACAAATGCAAAGTACTACATTAGTTGTTAACGAGTTAAAAGTGTTGAACGACAAAC
>Ga0209292_1000776_pt1 | contig 40877 bp, 32 predicted proteins | sample GOMGulsemesocosm_2_FD_184634 | JGI IMG/M metagenome (GOLD analysis project Ga0209292, IMG submission 184634) | Methane-oxidizing microbial communities from mesocosms in the Gulf of Mexico - GOM9C Gulf of Mexico (SPAdes) (version 2) | ecosystem: Environmental > Aquatic > Marine > Cold seeps...
AAACGTTGGGGTTCTCGTGACCGTAAATTTGTTGCTGAAACTATTTATGATATCATTCGATGGAAACGTTTATATGCAGAAATAGCAGAAGTTAGCGAGCCTTTTACACGTCCAAATTTATGGCGGCTATTCTCTGTTTGGTGTGTCTTAAGAGGTATTGAATTACCAGATTGGAGCCAAATTGAACCTACTCCTTCAAGAAGAATTAAAGGTCGATTTGATGAATTGTCTAAAATCAGAAAATTTAAAGAATCTATTCCTGATTGGATTGATGAAATTGGTGTTAAAGAACTTGGCGAAAAAGTTTGGACTAAAGAAATAGCTTCTTTAAACATACAGGCTGAAGTAATTTTAAGAACCAATACACTTAAAACTACAAAAGAAGCTTTACAAGCAAAATTATTAGAAGAAGGTATAGAAACAGTTAATTTACCTAAACATCCAGATGCAATAAAATTAGTAGAGCGTGCTAATGTATTCAGAACCGAAGCTTTTAAGCTTGGATGGTTTGAAGTACAAGATGCATCTTCACAATTAGTAGCTGCATATTTAGATGTTAAACCAGGTATGAAAGTTATTGACACTTGTGCAGGAGCTGGTGGTAAAACACTACATTTAGCTGCTTTAATGGAAAACAAAGGACAATTATTTGCTATGGATATTTACGAAAGTAAATTGCGTAAATTAAAAGTTCGTGCTAAAAGAGGTGGGATTCATAATGTCACTTTAAAAACAATTGATTCTACTAAGCCTATTAAAAAACTGCATGATAAAGCAGACAGGGTTTTAATTGATGCCCCTTGTAGTGGTTTAGGTGTTTTAAGAAGAAATCCAGATTCTAAGTGGAAACTACAACCTGAGTTCTTAGATAACATTCGTAAAACACAACAAGAAATTTTATGTAGTTATTCTAAAATGGTTAAGCCAGGAGGAAAACTTGTTTATGCAACCTGTTCAGTTCTGCCTTCTGAAAATCAAGAACAAGTAAAACAATTTTTAGCTACTAATGAGGAATTTACATTTGTTTCTGACAAAAAAATATTAGCTTCAGAAAGTGGTTATGATGGTTTTTATATGGCCTTATTAGAACGTAAATCAAAATAAGAATATAATTGATAACAGTATACACAAAAAGGGATCGTAAATACGATCCCTTTTTACATTTATAAAATATAGCCTTCACTACATTATAATATCATTTGTCCATACATAAGGCTCCGGAATATCAGTATCATCAATTAACTGTCTAATATCTATTTCTATCCCTCTACTCATATTTGTAATAGGTACATCATTAGGACCTCCTTCAAACGGATTCTCTGAATTCTCTCCTATCTTTTCCATCGTATGGAATACCCAAGAAATTAACGTACTAAACAGAATTGAAAACCAGACAAACTTCTCTCCAATAAACACCTGTATTTGATGTAATAAACTTGTATGAGATGTATGATTCGCTAAATCTACTAAAATATGATCACCGATTTTTTCAAATTCTTCCATTATTCCAAATGGTACGAGTAATATAAAAATCCATACAAATATGTAATTCATTGTTGCATATTGCCTTGGATACGGGAAGTTTTTAATTCGCTCACTTTTCCCTTGCAAGGTGTAAAACTCTTTCACCATATTAACCAATTCCATGTGCCTAAAGTCTTCTATCAAGCCTTTTTCTTTTAATTCTCGCAAACGTTTAGACTGAATTCCCAACAATTGAGAAGCTTGATTTCCTTTAGCAAAAACTTCATTATATTCTTGCTCAGAAATATATGGTTTAATAACATCGGCTATTGGATATGTATCTTCACATACTACAAACTGACTCTCTCTAAACTTCCTGTTAGCCCTATCCTCTTTCAAATGCATTTCCCATGGCTTATCTTTACGTAATTGGTAGCGTAGTGCAGTTAACCAAGCTATATGCCTATGTACTAATTCTCTTTTAACCTTATATAATTCTTCTTTACTCAACCCAGATTTTACATGATCATTTGTAATAAAATCTTTTAGCATAATAGTCCAAGTACGAGAAGCGTTGACAATACCTCCCCATATTTTTCTAGCTTCCCATAATCGATCATAGGACGCGTTATTTTTAAAACCAATAACAAAAGCAGTTGCGGTTCCTAAAACTCCTAACGGTAACCATGGCACATGTAACCACTTCCATCCTACTACATCAAATAAAAAAACGGGGATTGACGACAAGAAAAAGAACAATAGTAAATCTCTAATTGTCCATTTTAAAATCCCTTTAATTGGAAAAATTCTTTTTGTATACATATATAAAATTAGAGTTCCGAATTTATAAAAAAGAATTATCAATTCAAATTACTGGCTAACAAATAAAAGTAGTTAACAATTATATATACCAGTGTTAATTAAAAGCATTTTGTTCGCTTATTAAATCGGTTAAAATACGTACTTTTGCATCTTTAAATAACACAACAAAAAAGTTATATAGATGATTCACTTCTTTGGAAACACAAACAGCACTGTATTCGCTGTACAAACAACAAAAGAACTTTCTAACGAAGCAGTTGAAAAACTGACTTGGTTATTTGGTAATCAACCTAAAATAAACGCAGCATCAGTAGATGCTTTTTTTATTGGACCTAGAGCTGCAATGATTTCTCCTTGGAGTACCAATGCGGTTGAGATTACACAAAACATGACTATTGAAGGAATCATCCGTATTGAAGAGTACAAAAGTACTTCAGAAAATAATACTGATTTTGACCCAATGTTATCACAGAAATTTTCTGAATTAAATCAGGATATATTTGTTGTTAATGTACAACCAGAAGCTGTTTTAGATATTGATGATATTGCTGCTTACAACCAACAAGAAGGGTTAGCTTTAAGTAATGAAGAAGTTGCTTACTTAGAAGAGATGGCTACTAAAATTGGCAGAAAATTAACCGATTCTGAAGTATTCGGTTTTTCTCAAGTAAACTCTGAGCACTGTAGACATAAAATATTCAATGGAACCTTTATCATTGACGGAGAAGAAATGCCTTCTTCTTTATTCAAATTAATTAAGAAAACATCTGCTGAAAGCCCACAGGGAATTGTGTCAGCATATAAAGATAATGTTGCTTTTATTGAGGGACCAAAAGCTACTCAGTTCGCACCAAAGTCTGCTGATAAACCAGACTTTTATCAAGAGTCTGAATTCAACTCAGTAATTTCATTAAAAGCAGAAACACATAACTTCCCAACTACAGTAGAGCCTTTTAATGGTGCTGCAACTGGAGCTGGAGGAGAAATTAGAGACAGACTTGCTGGTGGTAAAGGATCTTTACCTTTAGCAGGAACAGCGGTTTACATGACCTCATATTCTCGTTTAGAAGAAAACAGACCTTGGGAACAAGCCATGGACGAGCGTAAATGGTTGTACCAAACTCCAATGGATATTTTAATAAAAGCGTCTAACGGAGCATCTGATTTTGGAAACAAATTCGGACAGCCTTTAATTACTGGTTCTGTATTAACATTTGAGCATGATGAAGATGCCAGAAAACTTGGTTTCGATAAAGTAATCATGCAAGCTGGTGGTATTGGATACGGAAAAGCAGAACAAGCATTAAAAGATACTCCTGAAGAAGGAGATAAAATAGTAATATTAGGTGGTGAAAACTACCGAATTGGTATGGGTGGTGCTGCGGTATCCTCTGCCGATACTGGAGGAAATAGTGAAGGTATTGAACTAAATGCTATTCAACGTTCTAACCCAGAAATGCAAAAACGTGCTGCCAATGCAGTAAGAGGGATGGTAGAAAGTGACATTAACCCTATCGTTTCTATTCATGATCATGGAGCTGGTGGACACTTAAACTGTTTATCAGAATTAGTAGAAGATACCGGAGGAAAGATCGATTTAGATAAGTTACCTGTTGGAGACCCTACTTTATCCGCTAAAGAGATTATCGGAAACGAATCTCAAGAGCGTATGGGATTAGTAATAGGTAAAAAAGATGTAGATACTTTACAACGTATTGCTGATCGTGAACGTTCTCCTATGTACGAAGTAGGTGATGTTACTAATGACGATCGTTTTACATTTGAATCTAAAACTACTGGTGAAAAACCGATGGATTTAGAATTGTCTGATATGTTTGGAAGCTCTCCAAAAACAATCATGAATGATACAACTATTGTTCGTAATTATGATGAGCTTACCTACGATGTTAAAAACATGGACAACTACTTAAACCAAGTATTACAGTTAGAAGCTGTTGCTTGTAAAGATTGGCTGACAAACAAAGTTGACCGTTGTGTTGGTGGAAAAGTAGCAAAACAACAATGTGTTGGTCCGTTACAATTACCATTAAACAATGTTGGTGTAATGGCTTTAGATTATAAATCTACCGAAGGAGTAGCTACTTCTATTGGTCACGCACCTATTAGTGCGTTGATTGATCCTCTTGCAGGAAGTAGAAATGCTATTGCAGAGTCCTTATCGAATATTATTTGGGCACCATTAAAAGATGGATTGTCTTCTGTATCACTTTCAGCTAACTGGATGTGGCCTTGTAAAAACGAAGGAGAAGATGCTCGCTTATATAGTGCAGTAAAAGGAATTTCAGATTTTGCTATTGAATTAGGAATTAACGTACCCACTGGTAAAGATTCTTTATCAATGAAGCAAAAGTACCCGAATGAAGATGTAATTTCTCCAGGTACGGTTGTTATTTCTGCAGGAGCCAACTGTAATAATATTAATAAAATTGTTGAGCCGGTTTTCAAAACAGGTAAAGGGAATGTGTACTACCTAAACTTATCTCAAGACAATTTTAAACTAGGAGGTTCTTCTTTTGCTCAAGTAGTGAATAAAATCGGAACAGAAACTTCTACCATAAAAGATGCTGCCAAATTTAAAACAGCTTTTAATACGATTCAAGATTTAATTAAAGCGGATAAAATTGTTGCTGGACACGATGTTGCTTCTGGTGGATTAATTACTACTTTATTAGAATTGTGTTTTGCTGATAATAATATTGGAGCAAATCTTGATTTAACTAAATTAGGAGAAGCTGATTCAATTAAAGTATTGTTCTCAGAGAACAACGGAATTGTTTTACAATCAGTAGACAACAGTATAGAAAAAGTATTAACTGATAACAATATTGAATTCTTTAACATTGGAGAAGTAACTGCTACTAATGAAGTAAACATCATTAACGGTTCAGATGCTTTTAACTTTAATGTATCAGAATTAAGAGATACTTGGTTTAGAACCTCAGCTTTATTAGATGCTAAACAATGTGCTAATAATAAAGGTGAAGAACGTTTTATCAATTATAAATATCAAGCTTTAGACTATACCTTCCCTACTCACTTTACAGGAAGTATCACTGATGTAGTTGGTGATATAAAAGGAGCGAGACCTAAAGCGGCAATTATCCGTGAAAAAGGATCAAACTCTGAACGTGAAATGGCAAATGCTATGTATTTAGCTGGCTTTGATGTGAAGGATGTTCATATGACTGATTTAATATCGGGTCGTGAAACATTAGAAGATATTAAATTTATAGGTGCTGTTGGAGGATTCTCTAACTCAGATGTTTTAGGTTCTGCTAAAGGTTGGGCTGGAGCATTTAAATACAATGAAAAAGCAAATACTGCTTTAAAGAATTTCTTTAAGAGAGAAGACACCTTATCAGTAGGTATTTGTAACGGAGCACAATTATGGATGGAATTAGATTTAGTAAATCCTGATCATAAAGTACACGGAAAATTAATTCATAACGACTCTCAAAAACATGAGAGTAACTTTACATCGGTTACCATACAAGAGAATAATTCTGTAATGCTAAATACCTTAGCAGGAACCAAGTTAGGAGTTTGGATATCTCACGGAGAAGGAAAGTTTAACTTACCGGAAGACGAAGCAAACTACGAAATAGCTGCTAAATACGGTTATGATGGATACCCCGCAAACCCAAATGGTTCAGACTATAATGTAGCCATGATGAGTTCTAAAGACGGTAGACACTTAGTAACAATGCCACATATTGAACGTTCTATTTTCCAATGGAACTGGGCAAACTATGTTGATGGCAGACAAGATGAGGTTTCTCCTTGGTTAGAAGCTTTTGTTAACGCTAGAAAATGGCTAGAGAATAAATAGCATTCTCTAATACAAATATAAAAAACCGCTTTTGATACATTCAAAAGCGGTTTTTTTTATAACTAAATGCAATATTTAAAAACTCATTTTAAAAACGATATGTGAGTTGTAAAAACCAGCCCTTTCAATTGCTTTTTGAGATGCAATATTATCGACCGTTGTTGAACAAATAGGTTTCCTTTTATTTTCTAAGGCAATGTTTACTAACTCAGACAAAACTCTAGTTCCTAATCCCTTTTTACGATTATGTTGCTTTACAACCATTCCTACATCTGCATATTCTGGTTGACTATCACTTAACCTACATTCACCAGTTGCTAAAACCACATTACCTTCCTCAACTACATATATTTCTCCACGTTGAATAAGGTTATCAGTATACCCAAATGAATCATCAAATCCGATTTCTTCTTTAAAAAAAGCCCTAATTCTATCTGCATCTAAAGTAGTTGCTTTATTTAAATTCAATATATCTGTAGCTACTCTTTTCTCTTGTTCTGAAGAAAAAGTATAATTAATTGTGTTAGCTTGAATAGATTTCGCAGACAGCAAACAAGCGTTAAATAAAGTAGGTTCTATAGAACTCAAATGAGCTGAAATAATCAAGCACTTGTTTATCAATTCAGTAACTACGGTATTCATTAAATAACGATGAGCATCAATTAAAAATAATTGATTCAAACCCTTATCCTGATCTATACAGCAATAACCTATTTCTTCTTCTTTATTTTTTATTAGATAAACTGTAGCATTAGCTATATACAACGCTTCCCACATACCATCTAAAGAAGCTATAAAATTGGAATACAGTTGTTTTCTATACTGTATAACCGTATCTGTAAGTTCTGATTGACAGAAATTAATATTATTTTCCATATTTCTCTATTAAATGATTTTCCAATTTATCTAATGGATAATTCTCAAATACCGTTAAATAATCTAATGCTATTCCATCAACCTCAGCAATAAACACATAACTAAGTAATTCATAATTTTCATTATCTATAGCTTTAAAAATAGCATTTACCGATCTTAACAAATGAGTTGCTCGTTCTTGTATTAAATCTTTTAAAATGTTTTTAGTACTCGGTTGAATCATTATGTTTAAATTCAATTGAAAAAACAATTTATCATTTCGTAACTGATTAAAGAGTTGCTTAATTAAATTCACTAGCTGTTCTTTTGGGTTAGCAATCACACCTGAGGTTTCATTCATTTCAATCATTCTCTGAGTTGTTTCATTAAAAATCGCCCGTAACAATGCTGTTTTAGAAATAAAATGATGATACACCAACCCCTTAGAAACCTCAGCCTCTACACATATTTTAGCCATTGAAGTATTCTCAAAACCAAACTCTGAAAAAAGATGCGTAGCAACTCGCATTACTTCCTTTCTTTTATTACTCATATAAACACCTTAAAAACAAACCGACCAATCGGTTTGTTTTGCAAATATACTTTAATTAACCAATTAAAAAAGTATTTTTGTTTTACTATTTAAAATTTCTATTATAATATATGACATATTTTAAAGCTATTAAACCCCCAAATTTCAAAGAAGTGCAGCAATTAGCTTCTGAAATTTGGAACGACAACTATACAGGTATTATCAGTCAAGAACAGATTGATTATATGCTGGATTTAATGTACAATACCAAACGCTTACAGCAAGATTTAAATGAAGGCTACCAATGGGAATTAATCATAAATAATGGAGAAACTATTGGATATTTAGCATATGTAATAAAAAAAGACAATCGAGTATTTTTAAGTAAAATATATTTAAAAACTTCAGTTCAAGGAATAGGACTAGGTAAATTAGCGCTTAACAGAGTAAAAGAATACGCAAAAAACAAAGACTGTAAGTCCGTATATTTAACCGTTAACAAACGTAATATAAAAGGGGTTAGAGCATATAAAAAAACAGGTTTTACTATAATAACTGAAGAGATAACTGATATAGGAAATGGATATGTTATGGATGATTATGTGTTTGAACTAGGCATACAATCGTGAATCAAAACAAAATTAGTACAAAACCTTTTCATACATTTTCTTGAAAAATCGCGCCGTTTTTTCTAATTTGCAGGGTACTACCAATTTTAAAATCCATATATGATCAATATTACACGTCTATTCGATTTCCCATATTATCAATTAGAAAAATACAACCTTGATAAAGCCCTAGTTACTAAATACAATGGTGAATGGATTGCTACTTCAACACAAGAGTATATCAATAAAGCTAACGCTATAAGTAGAGGGTTGATAAATTTAGGAGTACAACCAAATGATAAGGTTGCTATCATTTCTATGACCAATAGAACAGAGTGGAATATTTGTGATATTGGAATTTTACAAACAGGGGCTCAGGATGTACCTATCTACCCTACCATTACTCAGGAAGATTATGAATATGTATTAAATCATAGTGAAGCAAAATATTGCTTCGTTTCTTGCCAAGAAGTATTAAATAAAATAAACGCAATAAAACAAAATGTACCATCTCTTAAAGGAATTTATTCTTTTGATACTTTAGATGGCTGTCCTAATTGGACTGAAGTTTTAGAATTAGGTAAAAATGAAAGTAACCAAAATGAAGTAGAGCAACGTAAAGCTGCCGTAAAAGAAAATGATTTAGCTACCTTAATTTATACTTCAGGTACTACTGGACGACCTAAAGGGGTTATGCTTACTCATAAAAACATTACCAGTAACGCATTAAATAGTGCTGCTAGATTACCTATTGATTTGGGCAGGTCAAAATCACTAAGCTTCTTACCGGTATGTCATATTTATGAGCGCATGTTATTATACATGTACCAATATTGCGGGACAACTATCCACTTTGCAGAATCATTAGAAACAATTAGTGACAACCTAAAAGAAGTTAGCCCAGATGTAATGAGTGCCGTGCCAAGACTTTTAGAGAAAGTTTATGATAAAATCTATGCCAAAGGAGCGGATCTTACAGGTATTAAAAAGAAATTATTTTTCTGGGCAATAGATTTAGGATTACAATACAAGCCTTATGGAGAAAATGGTGCTTGGTATGAGTTCAAATTAAAAATAGCTAGAAAATTAATTTTTAGCAAATGGCAAGAAGCTTTAGGAGGAAATTTAAAAGCAATTGCTTCCGGAAGCGCAGCTTTACAAGCTAGACTTGCAAGAGTATATAACGCAGCAGGAATACCTGTAATGGAAGGGTATGGTTTAACTGAAACGTCACCTGTAGTATCTGTCAATGATATGCGTGAAAATGGTTTCAGAATTGGTACTGTTGGAAAATTATTAGCGGACACCGAGGTGAAAATTGCTGCTGATGGGGAAATCTTAGTTAAAGGACCACAAGTAATGCTGGGATACTATAAAGACGAAGAAAAAACTGCGGAAGTACTTAAGAATGGATTTTTTCACACAGGTGATATCGGAGAAATTGATAGTGATGGTTTCTTAAAAATTACGGATCGTAAAAAAGAAATGTTTAAAACTTCTGGTGGTAAATATGTAGCTCCTCAAGTATTAGAAAACCAATTTAAACAATCACGTTTTATTGAACAAATTATGGTTGTTGGTGATGGCGAGAAAATGCCTGCCGCTTTTATTCAACCAAACTTTGAGTTTATTGAAGACTGGGCAAAAATACATAATGTAAGTCTTGGTGATTCTAATGAGGAAATTATTAGTAACCAGCAACTAATTGATCGTATTCAAAAAGAAGTTTCAGAACATAACACAAAGTTTGGGAAATGGGAACAAGTGAAACGTTTTGAATTGACTCCAGATGTTTGGAGTATCAAGGATGGACACCTTACGCCTACCATGAAAATGAAGCGTAAAATAATTAAAGGAAAATACCTAGACCTTTATAATAAGATCTATGAAAAAAACTAATTTTCAAATCTTACAAACAATAAAAACAGCCCCAATATTGGAGCTGTTTTTATTTAACACTATTTTATTATGCATGCATAATAATTTTTAGTATATTTGGTACAATCTAATTATACCCCTAATATACAAAAAATGACAGAAAAGACAATCGATCATGTTTTACGAGCCACTTGGCAAGCGGTTGCAAAATCATATAATGAAGAAGCTAGTAAATATGGAGCTACAATGGCTATTGCTTTTACGCTCTTAAATATTGATAAAGATGGCACTGCCTCTACAGCTTTAGGTCCAAAAATGGGCATGGAAGCTACTAGCCTTTCGCGCACATTAAAGAACATGGAAGACAAAGGATTAATTTATCGTAAGAAAAACCCAGATGACGGTAGAAGTGTTTTAATTTTTTTAACCGATTATGGAATAGATATGAGGAATATCTCCAAAGAAAAAGTGCTAGCCTTTAATGAAATCATTAATAAAAACTTAAGCGCAGAAAAAATTGCTCATTTCCATGAAGTTTCAAACACCATAGTAGATTTGATACAACAACGTAAAATATTTAATAAAAAACAAACTAATTAAAATGCAAAGACTCATCAAAAAAATTGCAGTAATTGGATCAGGAATTATGGGAAGTGGTATCGCTTGTCATTTCGCCAATATTGGTGTTGAAGTTTTATTACTTGACATTGTACCTAGAGAACTTACTGAAAAAGAAAAAGCCAAAGGATTAACATTAGAAAGTAAAATTGTACGTAATCGTTTAGTAAATGATTCATTAACTATAGCTTTAAAATCAAAGCCCTCCCCTATTTATAGTAAAAAATTTGCAGATAGAATCTCTACTGGGAATTTAGAAGATGACATTTTAAAAATAGCTTCAGCAGATTGGATTATTGAAGTTGTTGTTGAGCGCTTAGACATCAAAAAAATGGTGTTTGAAAGCATAGAAAAACATAGAAAACCTGGTACTTTAATTACATCTAACACTTCTGGAATTCCTATTAAATTCATGAGCGAAGGACGTAGTGAGGATTTTCAGAAACATTTCTGTGGTACTCACTTCTTTAATCCAGCCAGATACTTAAATTTATTTGAGATCATTCCAGGCCCAAAAACTTCTAGCGAAGTATTGGACTTTTTAAATGGGTATGGTGAGAAATTTTTAGGAAAAACACCTGTCGTTGCAAAAGATACTCCTGCCTTTATAGGAAACAGAATCGGTATTTTTAGCATCATGAGTTTATTCCATATGGTTAAGGAACTAGATTTAACTATTGAAGAGGTAGACAAATTAAGCGGTCCGGTAATTGGTCGCCCTAAATCTGCTACATTCAGAACAGTTGATGTTGTTGGACTAGACACATTAGCACATGTTGCCAATGGTATTTACGACAATTGCCCTACTGATGAAAAACATGAATTATTCAAACTTCCAGCATTCATCAATACAATGATGGAAAATAAATGGTTTGGAAGTAAAACTAAGCAAGGTTTTTATAAAAAAACAGTAGTTAATGATAAAAAAGAAATATTATCATTAGACTTAAATACGTTAGAATATAGAGCGAAAAAAAGAGCGAAATTTGCAACACTAGAGCTCACAAAAAACATTGACAATGTTGTTGATCGTTTTAAAATTCTTGTTGCTGGAAAAGACAAAGCTGGTGAATTTTACAGAAAAAGTTTAGCCGCTCTTTTTGCATATGTATCTAACAGAATACCAGAAATTTCTGATGACCTTTATAAGGTAGACGATGCCATGAAAGCAGGTTTTGGTTGGGAACATGGTCCTTTTCAGATATGGGATGCCTTAGGTATCGAAAAAGGAATTGAAATAATGAATAATGAAGGGGTTTCTCCTGCATCTTGGGTTACAGAAATGTTAGCTAGCAATAATACTTCTTTCTACACTGTTAAAGATGGTGCTACTTATTGTTACGATATCCCTACAAAAACACAAATTAAAAAGCCAGGGCAAGATGCTTTTATCATTTTAGATAATATCAGGAAAACTACAGAAGTTTATAAAAACTCTGGTGTTGTAATTGAAGATCTTGGAGATGGCATTTTGAATTGTGAATTCCGTTCAAAAATGAACTCTATCGGAGGAGATGTGCTTTCTGGTTTAAATAAAGCAATTGATTTAGCAGAACAAAATTACCAAGGGTTAGTAATTGGTAACCAAGGTTCAAATTTCTCTGTGGGTGCAAATATCGGAATGATTTTTATGCTTGCAGTTGAGCAAGAATATGAGGAGCTAAATATGGCTATTAAGTATTTCCAAGATACCACTATGCGCTTGCGCTATTCTGGAATTCCAACAGTAGTAGCTCCACACGGAATGACCCTAGGTGGCGGGTGTGAATTAGCATTACATGCCGATAAAGTTGTAGCAGCTGCTGAAACATATATTGGATTAGTAGAATTTGGTGTAGGTGTTATTCCAGGTGGTGGTGGTTCAAAAGAAATGGCGTTAAGAGCTTCTGATACTTTTGAAAAAAATGATGTAGAACTAAACAGACTACAAGAGCACTTTCTTACAGTTGCTATGGCTAAGGTTGCAACTTCAGCTCATGAAGCATATGATTTGAATTTATTACAAAAAGGAAAAGATATTGTTGTAGTAAATAAAAATAGGCAAATTGCAGAAGCTAAAGCACATGCTATATTGATAGCAAATCAAGGGTACACCCAACCTGTTAAAAGGAAGGATGTAAAAGTATTAGGAAAACAAGCTTTGGGAATGTTTATGGTTGGTACTGATTCTATGGAAGCTGGTAAGTACATATCAGAACATGATAAAAAAATAGCAAACAAGTTAGCTTATGTTATGGCCGGTGGGGATTTATCAGAACCGACAAGAGTTTCTGAACAATACCTATTAGATCTTGAAAGAGAAGCCTTTTTATCTTTAACAACAGAAAGAAAGACTTTAGAAAGATTAGAGCAAATGTTAAAAAAAGGAAGGCCACTTAGAAATTAAGTAGGAATACCTTTTAATAACCTCTAAAAATAAATAAAATGAAACAAGCATATATAGTAAAAGCATACAGAACAGCAGTTGGTAAAGCCCCAAAAGGAGTCTTTCGTTTTAAAAGAACAGATGAATTGGCTGCTGAAACCATTAAATACATGATGGATGAATTACCAAATTTTGATAAAAAACGTATTGACGATGTCATGGTTGGTAACGCAATGCCAGAAGGATCACAAGGTTTAAACATGGGACGTTTAATTTCATTAATGGGATTAGATATTGTTGATGTCCCAGGTGTCACTGTAAATAGGTTTTGTTCCTCAGGAATTGAAACTATTGGTATGGCTACAGCTAAGATACAGTCAGGAATGGCTGATTGTATTATTGCAGGTGGTGCAGAAAGCATGAGCTCAGTTCCTATGACTGGTTATAAAACTGAATTGAATTATGATGTTATAAACTCTGGTCACGAAGATTATTACTGGGGAATGGGTAATACTGCAGAGGCTGTAGCTAATCAGTTTAACATCTCTAGAGAAGATCAAGATGAGTTTGCTTTTCAATCTCATATGAAAGCATTAAAAGCACAAGCTGAAAATCGTTTTCAAGAGCAAATTGTTCCTATAACAGTAGATCAAACATATGTTGATGCAAATGGAAAAAAGGCAACAAAATCTTATACAGTAACTAAGGATGAGGGGCCACGTGCTGGAACTAACACCACTGTATTAAACAAATTACGCCCAGTATTTGCCGATGGAGGAAGTGTTACTGCAGGAAACTCATCTCAAATGAGTGATGGAGCTGCTTTTGTATTGGTTATGAGTGAAGCAATGGTAAAGGAACTAAACCTTGAACCTATTGCTCGTTTAGTAAATTATGCTGCTGCTGGTGTAGAACCAAGAATTATGGGGATCGGTCCTGTTGCAGCAATACCTAAAGTTTTAAAACGATCTGGATTAAAGCAATCTGATATTGAATTAATTGAATTAAACGAAGCCTTTGCATCACAATCATTAGCAGTAATGAGAGAACTGAACTTAAACCAAGACATTGTTAATGTAAATGGTGGAGCCATAGCCTTAGGTCATCCGTTAGGCTGTACAGGCGCTAAGTTATCTGTTCAATTATTTGATGAAATGCGCAAACGTGATATGACAGGTAAGTACGGAATGGTAACAATGTGTGTCGGTACAGGTCAAGGTGCAGCGGGAGTATTTGAGTTTTTAAAATAATCAAAAAAAATCATGGAAGAAAAAGATATATTAAGAGGTGGTCAGTTTTTGGTAAAAGAAACAAGTTGTGAAGATGTATTTACTCCTGAAGACTTTACTGAAGAACAACGAATGATGAAAGAAGCGGTTATGGAATTTAACGACCGTGAAATTATCCCTCATAAAGCACGATTTGAAAATAAGGATTACGCATTAACAGAAGAGGTTATGCGTAAAGCTGGCGAACTAGGTTTTCTTGGCGTTTCAGTTCCTGAAACTTATGGTGGAATGGGAATGGGTTTTGTTTCAACTATGCTTACTTGTGATTACATTTCTAGTGGAACTGGATCATTCAGTACTGCTTTTGGTGCACATACAGGTATTGGTACTATGCCAATTACTCTTTACGGTACAGAAGAGCAAAAGAAAAAATACGTTCCTAGATTAGCTTCTGGTGAATGGTTTGGGTCATATTGTTTAACAGAACCTGGAGCAGGATCAGATGCAAATTCAGGAAAAACTTCAGCTACCCTATCTGAGGATGGGAAAAATTATAAAATTAACGGACAAAAAATGTGGATTTCAAATGCAGGCTTCTGTAATTTGATGATTGTTTTTGCTCGCATTGAAGATGACAAAAACATTACTGGATTTATCGTTGAATTTGATAAAGCCAACCCAAATGGTATTACGATGGGGGAAGAAGAACACAAACTAGGAATTAGAGCTTCTTCTACACGTCAAGTATTTTTTAGTGATACAATTGTTCCAATAGAAAACATGTTATCTGAAAGAGGTAATGGATTTAAAATTGCCATGAATGCCTTAAATGTTGGTCGTATAAAATTAGCTGCAGCCTGTTTAGATTCACAACGAAGAATAACCTCATTATCTATCAATTACTCAAATCAACGCAAGCAATTTAAAACTCCAATTGCTGAGTTTGGCGCAATCAAATCTAAATTAGCCGAAATGGCAACCAATGCTTATGTAGGAGAATCAGCAAGTTATAGAGCCGCCAAAAATATTGAGGATAGAATTGCAATGCGTGAAGCTGCTGGTAATTCTCATCAGGAAGCTGAACTAAAAGGAGTAGAAGAATATGCAATTGAGTGTTCCATTTTAAAAGTTGCGGTTTCTGAAGATGTACAAAATTGTGCTGATGAAGGAATTCAAATTTATGGCGGTATGGGATTCTCTGAAGACACCCCTATGGAAGCTGCCTGGAGAGATGCACGTATTGCGCGTATCTATGAAGGTACAAACGAAATCAATAGAATGCTTTCTGTAGGAATGTTAATTAAGAAAGCTATGAAAGGTCATGTAGATTTACTAGCCCCAGCTATGGCTGTTGCAGATGAATTAACAGGAATACCTTCGTTTGAAACACCTGATTATTCAGAATTATTTACAGAAGAAAAAGCCATTGTAACTAAATTGAAAAAAGTGTTTTTAATGGTTGCTGGTTCAGCAATACAAAAATATGGTCCTGATTTGGAAAGTCATCAACAATTATTGACCGCTGCTTCTAATATTTTAATTGAAATATACATGGCAGAATCAGCGATTTTAAGAACTGAGAAAAATGCAAAAAGAAATGGGAAAGGTTCTCAAAGTAATCAAATAGCAATGTCACAATTATACTTATATAATGCTGTTGACATCATCACGAAAAACGCAAAAGAAGGGATCGTTTCATTTACTGAAGGTGACGAACAAAAAATGATGCTTATGGGATTGAAACGTTTTACCAAATATACTAACATGCCTAATGTAATAGCATTAAGAACTCAAATTGCTGATACGTTAAAAGACGAAAATAAATATTGTTTTTAAAAAAATAATCACCTAACACCTTGTACGTTACGTGATTATTTTTTATCTTTATAAAACATAAATGGGATAGTTGATTTTGTTAAAAGGAATATATTTTGACAAAAGTAGTAAGAAGAATAAATATGTATCCCATTAACTTCGTAGCTAATTAAAAAGGCTTTTGAGCTAATTAAAACATCATTTTATTAAATCATGTTTTAAGAAAAGTTAATTAGATTATGATAGTTGAAAATCCGTATCAAGTTTTATAATTGATACGGATTTTTTTATTTCATCTATTAGACCTCACTTAAATACACCCAGTAACCATTTTCTTTTACAAACTTTGAATCTTCATGAATCACATCTGCGACTCCATTTTCTTCAAAATGAGCTTTAAATTCAACCGAACCATTAATATCAGATATACATCCCTTAATAGAATTCAATACCTCTAATCTCAACCATTTAACCGAATTAGTCCATTTTAAAATTTCCTTCTGTTCTTTAATAGGCCTAGTAGAAGTGTGATGGCTATTCATTAGATATTCAATATTACCTAAAGTAAATGCAGTGTAACGAGATCTCATTAATTGCTCTGCAGTGTTTACGTCTTCAATATTATTATGTGCAATTGCGCAACAATTTCTATAAATATTTTCACTTCCACATGGACAAGCTTCCTTATACAAATTACTTTTCACCATTAAAGCTTTTAAGCGTTGTTTATTCAACAACTTAGACTCTCTTAATTTATTTTTTTTCTGGTTTAACAACTTGGTATGCTTTGCCTTATTGTTTCCATTTTTTATTTTCCCTTGCTTTGACATACTACAAACAATATTAATGCGTGAGAGTTTAATCTACTTTGTGTACAAATTTAACATTTTAATAAATAACGCCTAAACCTTTATGTTTTAAAGTACCTTTGCAGCTTATGGAAAAAGTTGTTAAAAGTCAAAAGGAAATACTACAAAAATTAGGGATTGAAAAATTAAATCCCATGCAAGAAGAAGCAAAACTAGCCATTTCTTCATATACAGATGTTGTTATTCTTTCACCTACTGGTTCTGGGAAAACATTATCTTTTCTATTACCTATAATAAGCGAATTAGACCCTAAATGTACTAATGTTCAAGTATTAATTATAACACCTTCGAGGGAGCTTGCCATACAAATAGAACAAGTAACAAAAGAACTAGGGAGCGGTTATAAAACAAATGTTGTTTATGGAGGAAGGTCTTTTTCAAAAGATAAAACTGACTTAAAGCATACTCCTGCAATACTTATCGGAACTCCCGGTAGAATTGCTGATCACTTAAGGAGAGAAACCTTTTCTGCCAAAGACATTAAAACTATTATTCTTGATGAATTTGATAAATCTTTAGAAATTGGATTTGAATCTGAAATGAGAGAAATCATTGATAGTCTACCAAAAATTAAAAAAAGAATACTTACCTCAGCAACACAAGAAGTAGCTATACCACGATTTGTAGGATTAACAAATCCTTTAACTATCAATTACCTTGATGAAGGTGTAGCTAAGCTAGAGATACAAACAATACTTTCCTCTACAAAGGATAAACTAGAAGCTTTAATTACACTGCTTCATCATTTAGGTAATAAGCCTGGGATTATTTTTTGTAATTACAAGGATACCATACAACGAGTTAGTGACTATTTAAATGATCATGATATTGCTCACGGATGTTTTTACGGTGGGCTAGAACAAAAAGATAGGGAAAGAGCCTTGATAAAGTTTAGGAACGGAACACATCAATTATTGATAGCAACTGATCTTGCCGCCAGAGGGATCGATGTTCCGGAAATAAAATTCATTATACATTACCATTTGCCCCTAAAAGCTCAAGAGTTTACACATAGAAATGGTAGAACTGCAAGAATGAATAGCGAAGGTACAGCGTATGTGTTACAATGGGAAAAAGAAGATGCCCCAGATTTTATTGAAGCTTTAAATACAGATAGTTATATTGCAAATGAATTAACTCAATACAATCAACGGACAACAGACAAATGGAAAACTATTTTCATTTCTGGAGGTAGAAAAGATAAAATTTCAAAAGGAGATATTGCTGGTTTATTTTGCAAACAAGGGAAACTAACCCGAGATGAACTAGGAATGATTGAAATTAAACCTGATTGTGCGTTTGTTGCTGTAAAAGCTTCAAAAACTAAACAATTAATCAGTTTAACGAACAATAGTAGGCTTAAAAAGAAAAAGGTGCGTATTTCGGTTATTTAAATAATAAAAAAACTATATTCGTTACACTAACATTTAAAACTAATTAAAATGGCAAAACAAATTACACTTACGTTTGCATTAATATTTGCAATGTTTTCTTATGGACAAAAAATGAAAGTTCAAAAAGGGGATTTTTCTTTCATTAAGGGACAAAAGAATATTAATGTTGAATTTGTATATGATAATGTAACAATCAACAAAGATAAATTAACTAACGAAGCATATATAAAAGAAAAATCTGCTAACTTAGAAAAAAAAGCTAAAGGAAAAGGAAAAACTTGGGCTAAACAATGGATGGCAAGTAGAGATTTAGTTTTCGAACCAAAGTTTTTAGAATTGATGAATAAATACGTCAATAAAAAAGGGCAAAAAGTTGATTTTTCTGAAGAAAACACAGAAGCAAAATACACCCTATTAGTTGAAGCTGTATGGATTTACCCAGGATACAATGTTGGGATTATGAAACAAGGAGCTAAATTAACATCTAAACTTACTTTTGTTGAGACAGCAAATAAAGATAATGTTTTATTAGAAATTAATGCTAAAAATGCTCCAGGAGATAAATTTGGAGGAAGTTATAGTAATACTGATAGAATTGGAGAGTCTTATGCTAAAACTGGTAAAACATTAGCCGGAATGATTTTAAAGAAGGCTTACTAAACAAGTACTTTTTAATTGTATTGAAGAGTGAATAATTGATTATTCGCTCTTTTTTTATACTCTAAATTAACATATATATTAGCTTATTTAATGACGAAACAAGAAGTTACTGACTTACTAGAGAAAAACAAAAATAGCTTACTCAAAGAAATTCAAGAAAGCAAAGAATTAGTGTTACTCCTTAAAGAATCTACTAGCCGAAAACTAAATGACGAAGAAAAAGAAAAGGTTAAAGAGCAGCTTTTAGATATTTGTAAAAGCATCCCTTCATTTGCAATTTTTATGCTTCCAGGTGGGGCATTATTACTTCCGTTACTTATTAAATTTATTCCAAACTTATTACCAAGTGCTTTCAGAAACTAACACCTCTATATTCAGTAGCTATTTATTATAAAAAAAACCAGGACCTATTCACTATTGAAGTAAAAAAGAATAATTACCTTTGGTATACAAATGGTTAATTAAGGCTTTTTTTTACCTAAAAGTAACTGGTGGCTAAAAATCAAATTTATAGGTTATCCCTCCTAATACTTGTACTTGTTGTACTGGATAGCTTTGCCACTTTTCATACCCCTGACTCGCTATATTATTTGCGTTTAAAAACGCCGCAAAACGATTTGTTATATGATATCCAACATGAGCATTAGCATCAAAATAACCATTTAAAGTTATTGTGTTTGACGTTACTAAAGTAGTAGTGCTATTTAGTTGATCCATACGCTCCCCTACATAAAATAAATTCATCCCTCCATACCATTTTTCTGTGAATTTAAAATCCCCGAAAATTGATACTTTTAACTGAGGTAAATTCCAAGCTTCAAGAGATTTATCTGTAGAAAAACTTGAATATTCTCCACTCAAACCTACAGCATAGTTTTTTGATACTTGAGCTGAAAGTTTTCCTTGAATTTTTAATGTATTGATATCATCATACATTACCCCAAAAGTATTTGCTTTATTAAAGTTCTCAGTTTCTGAATCAACATCGTTTACAGCGTTCATTACATATAACGCTTTGTTTTGTTCATTTAAGTACGAACCTTTTATAGCGTAACTAATCTTATTAGATAACTTTCCTTTAAAACCAAGAAAAGCATCAAATTGATTATGTGTTGGTATTATCCCTAACATTGGTGTTAAGTACTTATTTTGTAGTACAAACTTTTCATAAGAATTTTGCTCCAAACCACCATCTACTCCACCAAAAGCAATTACAACATCACCTACTAAATTATATGAAGCATTGATTTTAGGATATACATAAAAATTCGATTTGCTATTTTCGCTATCCAATCCAAATACTAATTCAACTCCTAAGTCAACAACCAAATCATCTTGTGTATACTTATAAGTAGGATATAACGCTGTTTTTAGGTAAGAATATTTCACCCCTGTGGTAATTGCTTTAAACTCACCTCCAACATAATCCAATGTAGTATTAAGGTTAATATTATAATCTAATATTTCAAATTCAAACTCCGGAGCTATTATAATGCTATTTTCGGAAGCTTCATAAGTATCCCAAAACCTACTGTATTTTATAGCTCCGCCTTTAAAAAAAGAATCATCTACTTGTAAATTACCATTTAACCCTCCTGTAAAATAGGTATGAGAAGCATCAATATTCGCGCGCTGTAAATCAGTTAAATCATATGAAGTACCATACCAGTTATATTGCTGATGTTTAAACAAACCTTCTATTTGATATGCTACTCCATTCTCTCTTTTAGAATAGATCATACTTAAACCTGTATCATAAAACTTATCATCTAACTGTACTTCTTTAATTTCTCCTTGAGCAGAGTGATGATTTAATCCAACAGCAAAATTATCTGTACTATTGATTGGTATTGTCGCATAGAACTCAGCCAATACATTTAAATAATTTCCAATTGCTAACGATGCATAATTGTTGTACAGTTTTTTAGGAGCCTGCTTTTCAACAACTGCTGCTTTACCTTTAGAAGGTGTAAATGTAGACGCCACTGGTATTGAAAAAATAGTATATGATAACAACTTCTTTTTTAAATCAATATCATCTTCAATCACCGGAACTTCTTTAACCTTAAAAGCATCTGAAACTGTTGGTGTATAAGGCTTTACAACATTAATCACCTCCGTACCAATATTACCTTCTTCCACTTGTGAGAATGAAATTTGTAGTGAAAAAATTAAAACTAATATATATAATGTGTGTTTTGTCATCTTATGCTTTTTTACCATTAATAATAATGAAAATTAACTCCAATATATTGGGTTAGTTCCCATCAATATCATTTTCTTGATCCATATCTTCTTCAATTGGATCGACATTAATAGAAGAGTTTCTTTTTGCTTCTTCAGTTTTTATTCTTTGTAATTCTGATTTTGCATTTTTAACAACATCTTCATATTGAGTGAAATTCTCTATTACTTTTTCTAATATAAAAGTAGCTTGATAAGAATCTTCTAACTCATAAAAGTTTTTAGCCATTAATACTAATCCTTTTGCTGCAAAATATTTGTACCCAGAATAATCTCTCGTCAAACTTTGAATTTTCATATTAGATGTTAGATAATCTTTATCTATATTTATGAAATAAGCATCATAATACAATGCTTCAGCTGCTAAAGAGCCTTTTGCGATTTCCTGCACTTTTCCATATGCTATCCTTGCCTTAGATTCATCACCTGTTTGTATTGCTGAACGTGCTATTATTACTTGAGCGTCACTTTTTACAGCATCTTCAATTTTTACATTTTGTAATACTTTTTCAGCGTACACAACTGCTTCCATATAATTACCCAATTCATAATTTGATTTCATTAAATTAGATTGTGCAAAAACTTTATTCTGAGGGAAGTCAGCTTCTTTTTCTAACCTCGTTAAAACTAACTTAGCTTCTTGCCAGTTCTTATCTTCTAAATACACTTGTGATAATCTAGCAAGTGCTTGTTCAGTAAATACATTACGTTCTTTTTCAATCACAAATATATAATGAGGGATTGCAGCCAATTTCTCATCACTTTTAAAGTATAATTGCCCTAAATAAAAATGTGCGTTAATAGCATTAATTCCATTTGAAAAACCGGACAAATACCCCGTAAAACTAGCTATAGCCTTTTTAACATTATTCTCTAAAAATTGTTTTTCAGCAGCCTCGTAAGTTGTATTGTCTAAATCAGCATCAGAAACATCAACAAAATCTAAACTCTTCACCCATGTTACATATTCATCAACTCTATCTAAATCTACATATATTAATCTCGCTGTTGCTACAGCCTGATTAGCTTCTGATGATCCAGGGTAACTTGCTGCTACTTGCTTAAATTTATTTAATGCTTGTTCATTAGCATCATTATTATAGTGTACTAAGCCTTGTTTCAATAGACCTCTTGACGCATATGAGCTTTTTGGATGATCTAATAATAACTGTTCAAAAGTTTTAATGGCTAATGAAGTATCGTTTACCAAAACATAAGTATTACCTAATTCAAATATTGCATCATCTGTATATTGCGAGTTTGAATAATCAGCTAAAAACAACTTCAAGTCTGCTATTTTTTCTGCACTTTTACTAACAAAACCATAGGATATTGCTTTTTGGAAATGCGCATAATCAGCATCAACCCCATCTTTCTTTTTTACTTCGTTATAAGCTTCCATTGCTTTCCAATAATCCATAGTTACAAAATAACTATCTCCTAAACGCAAATATGAATCAACTAACCTAAGGTCATCTTCTTTATTATCTTCAATAAAGCTTAAAAAATATGGTATTGCTTGTTGATACTCTTTTTGTTTAAAATATCCGTATCCTAATTGGTAATTTAAATTTTTAGTTTCAGTATACTGAACTATACTATCATTTAAAGCATACTCTTTATAACCAACTACGGCATCTTGATAATTATCTAATAAATAATCACATTCTGCTTTCCAAAATTGTGCTCTAGCTGTAAATTTTTGAGTTCTTGGTTCTTTTATTGACTTATCAAAATGTACTTCAGCATCACTAAATAACCCTTCATTAAATAGTTCTATCGCTCTGTAAAACGCTACTTTCTGAAAGGCTGTTTTATAGTTAAGTCCACTTTTATCCTCTAATAAAACAAAAGCTTCTTTATAATTTTTTGAGGTAATGTATGAGTCAATTAATAAATTTTCTATTTCAACTTTCTCTAATGAATTTGGATACGAACTAATATAACTTGATAACACTTCTGGTACGGATTGATACGGATTACCTACCTCATAGCTCAGTTTTGCATAATTCAATGCCGCATCTGCTTTCATTTTTGAGTCAAACTCCATTTCTGAGGCATTTTTAAATGCATTTAACGCCTCATTTTTTTTATCTATTTTTAAATAACATTCCGCCAAATGATAATATGCATTTTGGGCAACTGAATTTTCTCCATCAATAATTTTATTAAATTCCGAAATTGCAGCTTGAAATTCATTACGTTTATAATAAACATATCCTAATTGATAATGATCCGTATTCGTCCATTTCCCTTTCTTTCCTTTATACTCTTTTAAATATGATAATGCCTTATCATACATTTTCAAGTTAAAGAAACTCTCACCAATAATCTTATTTAATTGTGAGCGCTCTTCATCATCTATAGCTAATGGTAAGCGTTGACTAGCTAAATCAATGGCTTTATCAAAATTCCCTAATTTAAAATTCATGTCGGCTTGAAAATAAGCCATTTTCTCTTGATATTTTTCTTGGTCCTGTACTTGATCAAAATATGACGATGCTTCATTATAATCATCACCTTGATATGCTAAAAATCCTAAGTAATATTTAGCTTGAGCACCATATAACTCTGAATCTTCAATTTTATTAAAATTTTTTTTCGCTTTCTTTTTTTGATTTGTGTGAAATAACGAATATCCTTTCTTAAAAGAAAAGTGCTCTATTTCCTTTCTGCTTAAATTTCCATCATCAACTCTTTCATACCATTTTAAAGCATAAGCATACTTACTATTTCTAAAATAATAATCACCCACATCATTAAAAGCTGCATTGCGTTTACTACTGGCTGGATATTCGTCAACAAAATGCTCCATCAATTCATCGGCATTCCGCTGATTTAATCTAACTGCACTATTGGCTATATAATAGGTACAATCTCCTTTTACCTGATTATCATCAGTTGTATTCTTAATTTTCTCAAATAAAGTTTGAGAAACTAAATATTGCTCTGATTTATATAAGGACAATGCTTTATCATACGCTACATTATCATGCGTGTATATTTTTGTTTGCTGTGCATTACTATTTCCTATTATAAAAAACAGGAATAACACCAATATAACATGTTGCTTTCTCATAAAATGTTTTGAAAATTATTGCTCAAAAAACGAGTATAAAAGTACTGTAAGCTATCATGAATAACGAATAAAAACGAAGATAATTATGTGAACTTATTAAACATTTTATTAACTACCATTTCTGTTAATTCTCAGATCGGAATATATATTTTAATTAAGAATCATTTTTATAACTTTTTGTTCTTACTTTTACCCTATAAACTACTTTTTTATGTCAACTACAGTTTTAGAATTAAAAGACGCCTCTATTTTCCAAAAAGAAAACCTTGTTCTTTCTAATGTTAATTTAAAGATTAACAAAGGAGAATTTATTTACTTGATTGGAAAAACTGGTTCGGGCAAAAGTAGTTTTATGAAGACTTTGTATGCTGATTTACCCTTGCAAAAAGGTGGAGGATCTATAGTTGGGCATGATCTTGCTTTACTTAAGGAAAAAGAGATTCCGTTTTTAAGAAGAAAATTAGGTATTGTATTTCAAGATTTCAAATTATTAAGTGATAGAACTATCTTTGAAAACCTAGAATTTGTTTTAAAAGCTACTGGCTGGAAAAACAAAAACGATATGAAACTTAAAATTGAGGCAGTTTTAACCAAAGTTGGAATGGAGTCAAAAGGTTTTAAACACCCTCATCAACTTTCTGGAGGGGAGCAACAGCGAATTGCTATAGCTAGAGCTTTACTTAACGACCCCGAATTAATCATTGCTGATGAACCAACTGGTAATCTTGATCCACAAACGAGTATTGAGGTAATGGCTATCTTAAGAGAAATAAACCAAAATGGAAATACCATTTTAATGGCCACACATGATTATGCCTTAATACTAAAGTATCCCTCTAAAACGTTAAAGCTTCAAGATAATAAAATATTTGAAGTTGTACAAAAGAAATCTTAGTCTTTTACACATATTTATGAGTTATGTTGAACAATAACAACAAATCCTAATTGGGTTACCTCACTTAATTTCATTATTTTACTTACTATTTTTATGAATGTAACATTGATATCTAATAACATTTTTGCACCTTTACCATAAGATTTTGAAAAAATGTTATCCATATTAATTCCATGTTATAATTATAATTGTTTCCCTTTAGTTAAAGAACTAAGCAGGCAAGCTTCACTATTGAATATAGTATATGAAATTATTTGTATTGATGATGCTTCACTTTCATTATTAAATCTAAAAAATTCAGAAATCAACAACCTTCCTAATGCAACTTTTAAAGTTTTAAAAAATAATATTGGCAGAAGTGCTATTAGAAACTACTTAGCTTCACAAGCTAATTATGCTCTCTTTTTGTTTTTAGATGCAGATGTAATGCCGAAAAGTAAAAATTTTATAGAAAATTTTATTGCTCATAAAAACAACCAAGTTGTATTTGGAGGCATAGAGTGTAGTATTATAAAACCTAAAGTGAGTGCGATTCTTAGATGGAAGTATTCTATTTCACGAGAATGCATTTCTCTCGAAAGAAGAAATAAGAATGCATATTTCACTTTTTCATCAGCATGTTTTTTAATTAAAAGTCAATTCTTTAACTCTACCAAATTTGATGAATCAATAACAGAATATGGTTGTGAAGATGTTCTTTTTGCTTATAATTTAATGAAACAAAAAATCCCAATAACTCATATAAAAAATGCTGTTTATCATGACAATATAGAATCCTCAACTATTTTTATTAACAAAACAACAAAAGCACTTACCAACCTACACATTCTTGTTAAGAAAAAGAAATTACCAAACTCAATTTTTTCAGTTAGTAGGGTAAACTTTATACTCAATAAATTTTACTTAATAAAAATTATTTCTGTCCTTTTTACATTAACTAAAAAAAGAATACTAAAGAATTTATTATCAACAAAGCCATCACTTATTTTATTTGACTTTTATCGTCTTGGTTATTTTAGTAAATTAAATTAATCATTATGCCTAAATTTTCAGTTATAATTCCGTTGTACAACAAGGAAAAACACATTGCAAAAACTATAAAAAGTGTTTTTAATCAACTGTATTTTGATTTTGAAATTATCGTTGTTAATGATGGCTCTACAGACAACAGCTTGTTAGAGGTTTCAAAAATTAAAAGCGATAAGTTAATTGTATTTAATAATACAAATAAAGGGGTTTCTGAGGCACGAAATTTTGCTATGAGACAAGCAAAGGGAGATTATTTTGCTTTTTTAGATGCTGATGATATATGGGGAAATAGTCACTTATTTAATTTAAATCAATTAATTAATTCCTTTCCAAATTGTGGTTTATACTGCTGTAATTACAATTTTGACTATGGAAATGGCTCTATTATCAATACAAAGTTCCCAACACTTCCTAAAGAGAAAGACTGGAGAGGAGTTGTACCTGACTATTTCTTAGCCAGTTTGAAATTTCGTATTGCTTGGACCTCTGCAGTAGCCATTCCAAAAAACATTATTAATTTAATTGGTTTTTTTGACAACAAAATTACTTTAGGCGCAGGAGAAGACACTGATTTCTGGACCAGAATTGCATTAAAAAAACGTGTCGCTTTTACTAATGAAGTTTCTGTCTCTTATAATGTTTCTGCAGAAAATAGAATTTCTAAAATCAATACGAATAAACGTAAATTCATGAAATTAGATAAATTTTATGAAGAAGAAAAAACAAATTTATCCCTTAAGAAATTTAATGATCTATGTCGAGCTGAATTAGCTATAAAGCATAAAATTATTGGGGATTATAGCCAATTTAACTTTTACAAAACAAATCTTAACCAAAACAATATAGGTTGGAAAAAAAGAGTGTTAATTAATTTTCCTGGGGTAGTATTAAGGCTTTTATGGAAGTTTAAACAATGGCTAAAAGTTAATAAAATTAATATTCATAGCTAATCTATATTTCTAAAACACTAGACTCAATAAATTTTTTATAATCACGAATATAATCTTCTTCTAAAAACACATCAGAAGAAATAACTAAACAAACGCTACCTGCCGAAAAATTGTTTAACTCACGCCAAATCCCTTTAACAATTAGCAAACCTCTATCTGGCTTGTTTAACGTCACTGTTTTCTTATTCTTCCCATCATCAAGCAACACATCAAAACTACCACTCAATGCTACTAAAAACTCTTTCTGTTCAACATGAGCATGACCTCCTCTGGACGAACCACTTGGAACATCATACAAGTAATACACTCGTTTCATATCAAAAGGAATTACCTCTTTTTCTATAACTGATAAATTACCTCTTGGGTCTTTTATTTTTGGAATTCCTATAACTCTAACATCTTTTATTGTTTTCATTACCTTTGTGTTTTTTTACGATGCTAACTTAAAATATTTACCCATTGTTTTGAAATTGAATCTTCATTAAACTTCAAAATACTATCTATTGCATTGGCTTTACAAAAACCATACAACTTATCATTTAACACAAATAAATTCATTGCATTTGATAACGATTCAATATTATTGTTTTCAATAAGTAAGCCATTAACTTTATCTTTAATAATTTCTTTTGGGCCAGATTTACAATCTACTGAAATTACAGGAACTCCGCAAGCCAATGATTCTATTATCGTCATCGGAAACCCTTCATGATTACTTGTTAAAAGTGTATATTTAGCTTGTTTTACAATAGGAAATGGATTTGACATAAACGGCTTGAATAAAACCATTTCAGACAAACACAATCTATTTACCATTTCTTCAAGCATTACTTTATCTTGCCCATCACCTATTATCAGTAACTTTATTTCTTTTTGAGGTAATATTGATTTTTCATACGCATTTATTAAAAGCTGTAAATTCTTTACCTCGTCCACTAGTCTTCCATAAAATAGTACATACTCAAAATCTTGAGTTACAACTTCTTTTAATGAAGTATGTAAACTTTTAATATCAATAGGATTATATATTGTTTTAACATGATTGAACTGAAACTCTTTTTTAACCTTTTCCTCAATCTCTTTTGCTACTGTTATTATATTTTCCCCTCGATTAAATATTTTCCTGAAGATGAAATTATTCTTAGGTAAATAATTTTCAAGCCTATAACTATGTACATAATACAAAACTGATAAACCTTTATAAGTGACATAAGAATAGAGTAATTCCCCTAAAACAGTAGATCGTGTTCTATGATCTATAACAACATCAATATTGTTATTTTTTAGGAACTGTTTCGTTTTGTAATGCCTAATCATTTTAGCTCTAATAGAGTCTTTATCATCAATTTCTAGCCCCAAATTTAACACCTTACCAGAAACAGGATAACTTATACTATTTAGTATTGTGACAACAAAAATATTATAACCTAATTTCTCAAGCATTATTGATTGCTGTGTAGCAACGCGTTCGGCTCCACCACCACCTAATGATGACGCTACAATACATATATTTTTTTTAAGACTCAACTACTTATGGTTTCCTTCAAAAATAATAAAACTGTTACTATTTATATGTTATGACGAATACTAAATAATCAAAATTGTATATATTCGTGTTAAACTCTATATTTTACAAGATATAAACATGATAAAACAACCATTAGTCACAGTTATATGTACTTGTTATAATCATGAGAAATATATTTTGGATGCTTTAAATTCTGTTATTACTCAAGAATATAAAAATGTACAATTAATTATAGTAGATGATTACAGCAGAGACAACTCGAAAGAAATTATTTTAAAATGGTTAGCACAAAACCCTGATGTAACGTTTATTCAAAATAAAATAAACTTAGGAATTACTAAGTCCTTTAATAGTGCATATAAGTTTGCCAATGGTGATTATTTTATTGATTTAGCTGCTGATGACATTTTACTTCCCAAATGTATTTATTTACAATTAGAAGCTTTTAATAATAGTAAATATACTAACTTAGGTTTGGTATATGGGAATGCAATACTTGTAAATGAAAAAGGAGATTTTGATCGTTATTTTTTCCCAAGACGCAAGAATGGTGACTTAGTAAAAAAACATCCTACTGGAGACATGTATAACTATATCATCTCGGACATTCATAGCCTATGTTCAGTAACCGCTATGATAAAAACTGATGTTTTTGATTATTTAAATGGATATGATACTAGCTTATATTATGAAGATCTAGATTTTTGGATAAGAGCTTCAAGAGAGTTTAATTTTGACTTTACTAATGAGGTTTTAGTAAAAAAAAGAATAATTAAAAATTCTTTAGGGGACAGTTATAAGAAAGACAGCACATATTATACAAAGATCAACAACTCAACATACCAAGTTTTAAAAAAAACTTTTTCTTTAAATAAAAACAAAGAGGAGCATAAAGGTTTACTGAAAAGGACTTATGTAATGATGAGGCAATCAGCAAGTAATTTAAGTTACATACTTTTTTTTAAATATGTTTTGCTTTACGGTAAGATCTATTTTTATAGTAAAACTATTAAACAATAAGACAGCTTAATAATAGTTCTTCTTCTTCTTCCCAGTTTCGCGTTATATTATTTTTTAATAAGGTTGCCGGCATTCCCCCTAATAAAATATTACTTTCTTCCGTTGAAAAATCTTTATTACACAAACTATTTGATGCAACAGTACAATAATCTGGTGTTTTAGTTTTTGACATCACCGATACTCTATTCCCAATATAATTATAACTCCCAATAACAATTGGAGATGTAACTGGATATTTTTCTTTTGTAATTGGATTTAGCATTTCATGAAAATTAGTGTCCATTATTTGTGATTCTGACCCTAATCTCGCAAAATTACCAAGCCTTATATTGTTAACACAAATCACCTTCCCTTTTGATGCTATTGAAGCCATATGACCAAATTCACAGTAACCGCCTTTTTTAACATATATAAAATAATCTTTCCCAAACTGAACATGTCCCTTAAAAACTATTTTTCCTTCTAAAAAAAGTTCAGCTACACCAGAGGAACAAGTGGACATTTCATATGATTGTCCAAAACCAATCATCCCTTTCCTTATTGGCCCATCAATTACAACTTCTCCTTTCAAATTTGAGAATTTGATTTTCCCGTAAAAATAAACAGGCAACTTTTTAGCAATTTTAAATGGAAACATCTTTAAATTAAAATACAATGTTTTACACCAATTAATTGACCAGTAAAACTTTATTCTATTAAAAACTGCTTTCATCTATTTATCTTGTTTCATTTTTAGTAGCTTAATTAGCTTATTTAATATACCTGTATTCTTATCCAAATGATAAATTGAATATATTAAAGATAATAACAACAAACTAAACATTGTAATATATTTTACAATATCCCCTTTAATTAACAAACTTAAAAATACGCTCAAACAAAATAATATTGACACCCAAAATACCTGAGTAAATTTTTTGTCAAAATACAGCTCGTATTTTAACTGAGTAATTACTCTTAACACTATAAAATGTAGGATATAATAAACAAAAAAACTAACACCTACCCCTAACAGTCTCCCTAAATAATACCCAGAAATAGTCATTATCAACAATAGCGTATTAAAAAATAATGTTGTCTTTATAAATAATTTAGTGTCCCCTTTTGCTATAAGAACATAACCAATTGTCCAAGAAACTGTTTTAAATAACGTGCCCAATATAGCCCATGAAACCAATCCTAAAACCCCCAAGAATTCTTTGGTGTAAAGTATTTGTATAATAAATGGAACCGCAATAATAAATAACACAATTATTGGAGTTACTATTAATATTGCAATAAAAGATTGTTCTTGTACTATCTTTCTTAACTGAACCTTATTATTAACTACTTCGGACAACCTTGGGAAATAATCCATTTGCATTGCATTAAAAATGAGTCCAACATATGAGTTAATGATTATAAAACCAGCAGAATACAGTCCTAACTCTTTCACCCCCCCAAAATGACCAATGTATAATTGTAAAATATATAATGTCAGTAAAGTTATCCCTCCTTTTAAACTAATCATTCCCCCAAATTTTAGTATTTGCTTCCCTTCTACAAATGCTTCTAAAAAGTTCTTTTTTATTGATTTAATTTTTGCCTTATTAAAAAAATATTTACTGATAATAAAAACCACAAACGAGTTGGCTATAATAACAGGTACTATTGCCTTTGTACCATAGAAATAATATAAAGGAATCGCAATACACAACCCTATTAAATTACTCAACAAACTTATTTTGGCTAAATAGTTCATTTTTCGTAATCCTTGTAAAACTGACAACTGCCCAATAGATAATTGCTTAAATAATAAAGCAACAGATATACATATGAAAGCATTTACATGTGTGGCATTTTCAAAAACTAATTTACTTAATATTGGAGACAAGCTCACCATTAATATCACTCCAAAAAAACCTGAGATTAACAATAGCTTTTGCAATACCCCAATTATATTCTGTATTTCATATTCATTACTATTCATTTTTGCATAGGCTATATCTTTCACTACACTAGTATCTAAACCTACCTTAATAAATTCGCTTATTAAATCTATGGTAGCATTAAGTAAACTAATAATTCCCATTCCATGCGCCCCTAATAATACAGCAATGCATTTTGATTTTATAATTGACAATATCATCCCAATAAACTGTACCCCTCCAAAAAGTGATGTTGCCTTTAATACTTGCTTATATGAATTACTTTTTTCTGACATTAAAATAATAACAAACAATCGTTTTTTTTATAATTAACTCTAAATAAGATCATTTAATTAAATGATTTCCAAACAGATGCTTTCTTAGTATAAATATTATTATTGGAAAGCAAAGGGCGTTACGAATAAAATGTGCAAACACAATACCTTCTGCTCCCATTGATTTTATAAAATAAGTAGAAAAAGCATAAAACAACACTAATGAAATCAATTCTGTTACTATAAATTGTTTTACCATTTTTTTTGCAAAAAATTGATGCGCAACAATAACGGAGGCTATCTTAATAAAATCGCCTAATAATTGCCACTTAAATAATGGCTTCATGGCTAAAAACCCTTCTCCATGAGTAATATCTACGACCCAATCTTTCAACACAAAAATTAGTAGCATCCCTCCGGCAAATAAAGGTAGTAGTGTTTTATAAATATTAAAAACTTCCTTTTTGAATCCTATGCTAGTTTTAATTTCAGAAAACTTCGGAATTACGTATAACGTTAATACTGCTGATGAAAACATCAGGTATTGTTTAGATAAATTAGTCATTGCTGTCCAATAACCTGCATCAGCTTCACTAATTTTATTTTTTAAATGACCTCGCAAATCTATCTCTACAAGATTACTTAACAGGGTTGCTACAAAGGACATTACTGTAAAACCAAATAATTTATTTCTATACGGTATTGAAAATGATATTTTTTTATAATCTAAATATTCTCTTAAAGTTTTTGAAAAGAAATAAAATAATATAGAAAACTGAATTACTGGTAATATTGCTATTGCTAATAATGCCCCATTCAAGTTTTTATAATACAATAACGCTATTAACAATACAATACCTACACTATAACTTATTAGCTCTATTTTTAAAAATTTTTTGTAAGCTGATAAGCCATTAATAACACCATTAACAACCCTGTTCATTGCTATGAAAGGAACCACAAGAGCAAGTACTTTAAAAACAAAACTAAAATCTTTTCCTGTAGAGAAAATTAATTCATTCCAATATGAAGCTCCAAAAAAAAGCACACAGAAAGTAATAAAACTTGCAAAAAGAAGAGAAACAAACGCAGTTGAAAATAGCTTCAGTAATTCATCTTTATTCTCCTTATTTTCGGCTACATATTTTACAATTCCATTAAACATCCCTAATGTTGAAAAGGATTGAATCATAGGAATCAAATTTCTTAAATCACCAATAAAAGCAACACCTACAGGCCCAAGATTTTCAGCAATAATTCGCTGAGAAGCAAAGCCAAGCAAAGCTTTAACACCAACAAAACCAGTATTTAAAGAGGTTATCTTCAATAATAAATTATCTTTTATAAAAGCAGGTAACTTCAATTAAAATTGATTTAAAATGGAAACTATTTTTTGGGTGTTCACAATCGTTTGAATTGGACTTATTGGCAAACTCAAAACTTCTTTATGAATACTATCTGTGACTGGTAATCGCAAACTAGAATACTCTTTTAAGGCTTCTTGCTTATGTGGAGGTATTGGGTAATGAATTACAGTTTTAATATTATTTTTCAACAAAAAACCTTGCAATTTATCTCTATTTTTACAACGAATAACAAATACATGAAATACATGATTTTTTGACGTATTCCATTTTGGAAGTTTAATTTTTTTATTATTTATATGCTCTATATAATAATTTGCAATTTCTCTTCTTTTGTAATTATCCATGTCTAAGCACTTTAGTTTAATTGACAAAAAAGCAGCTTGCAATTCATCCAACCTAGAATTAACACCTTTAATTTCATTTATATATTTTTTTGAGGAACCATAATTTCTTAATTTATTTACTATATCAAACAATTCAACATCATTAGTAGTTATTGCTCCGCCATCACCTAAGGCTCCTAAGTTTTTACTCGGATAAAAACTAAATGCTCCTGCATTTGAAAGATTACCTGCTTTAATATTTTCAGCCGAAATAGCTCCATGAGCTTGAGCTGCATCTTCAATAACTAATAAATTATATTTCTTTGCTATGGATTTAATAGGTATCATATCAACTAACTCGCCGTATAAATGAACAACTAATATAGCTTTAACCTTTGAAGTTATACTCTCTTCTATATTTTTTTTAGATATATTGAAGTCATCATTATTCGGTTCTACAAAAACAGGAATTAATCCCGAATTAATTACCGCTAATATTGTAGCTATATAAGTATTTGCAGGAATAATTACTTCATCTCCTATTTTTAACCTTCCTAATTCAATGTATCCTTTTAAGATTAACTCAATAGCATCCAAACCGCTAGCAACACCTATACAATACTTTGTTCCGCAATAATCTGCAAATTCTCTTTCAAAATTTGTTAATTTATCTCCTAATATACATTGACCAGTATCTAAAAAAGAGGAAAAAGCTTCCTTAAACTTATCCTCATATTTCAGGTTAATTTGTTGAACATCTAAGAAAGGAATCATATAAATATTTTTGATAATTTTTGATAATTTTTAGTTTCTATACCATATGTTTTATATGTTGTTGCTCTTGCTCCAAAACCTTCTTTCCAAGACAACAACCCTTTATTAACAGCTTTTCCATGATTTTTTGTTGATATCCCAAAATCAAAAAAAGATTTGTCTTTAAAGATTTCAGTTATCAAATAATTATGCAAAAAATCTAAGCTACCTAGTTTATTTTTATCGTAATTCCCTGAAATATATTGAGAATGAGCCACTTCATCTGTTTCAAAAATAGTAGTTCCTGCAACTATTTTATCATTATTATATACATTGAATTGTCTGATGTTTTTGGGGAATTTATTCTTTAATAATTCTATTTCTTCTAAACTATGTATTGGTTTCACCTTATGTTTATCTAATAAATTAGGAGTCAGTATTTGATTCCAGAATGACTCCATTTCATCAACTTCTATAACTCTCAATTTATTTTTAATACCTCTCTTTACTCCTTCTTTTCTATTATTTGAAAAAGTTACTATATCGCTAATCTGTATCGTTGAAGAAATATCTATCTTAACACTGTTAGCATCTAATAAAAACTGAACATACTCTAGCTCACTACTTGGGTTATCGCAATATATTTGAGGTAGTTCTTTTATGAATAATTGATGGATTCCATTATTATCAAGGAATTTTAATATACACTCAAACATCAAAATATATTCTTCAAATTTAACTTTTGATTGAATAACTAGACCTCCATAAGTCAAGCCTTGGTGTGAATAGACTATATTTTCATCTATGTTTGCTGGCAATATTGCAACTAACTTTTCTTTATTAAAACACAGTAATGAATAATCAATAAATCGATCTTTATGATATTCCATAAAGCCTCTATAAAATAAAAAAGTAGCATTTTTTGCTGAACCTACAAATTCATCCCAGAGGGCTTTATCATTATTATCATATTTTCTAATAGTTATCAATCGCTATACTTTGAATGTAAGGTAAAAATAGTGTTTTTAAACTGAACAAATAATCAATCTATAAACTGATTATTATGATTTATATTTTGTTTGTATATTACGGCAACTTAAAATTTAATCTAATGCACAAAATACTACTTACATTATCATTATTGCTAACTGTTTTTTTTAGTAAAGCTCAGGATTTACCTGTTAATGCAAAATCAGGAAAAATCACATTCATGAAAACTGTTGATGCAACAGGACTTAATGCACAACAATTATACGATATCGCTAAAGAATGGGGAGGTAAACAAAACTTCTCTATAGAAGAGGATAAGGTTGGAGCAAAAATAACCTTTAAAGGTTTATGTAAAGTTGAGTATCCGGCTGCCAAAAGTGCTGATAAAATAGAAGGAGATGTTAATTTTAAATTTCAATTTGGAGCAAAAGAAGGAAAATATCGTTATGTTTTTACCAATTTCACCCATACTGGGGATCCTGAAGATGCAGGTGCTTTAGAGGATGCTGAGCCAGATTGTACTTTTCAGAAAATTTCAATTCGTGGTTGGACTGTTCTAAAGAAAAGTACTCATAAAGAACTTTTAAAATTAATTGACGCATTAACTAAAAAGGTTAAGGCTGAACAAAACGATCCTACTAAAAGTGATGATTGGTAAAATTATCATTTAATTAAAATAACAAAGGGTAATGATTATTTCATTACCCTTTGTTATTTTAATAGGTCAATATTTCTTTTTTAGCTTCGTCAAATTCTAATAGAATTTCATTTAAAATTTCTGCGGCTGGCTGTATCTTATCTATCAATCCAGCTACTTGTCCTATTTCCAATTCGCCTTCTTCTAAATCACCTTCAAACATTCCTTTCTTGGCCCTTGCTCTACCTAACAATTCTTTTAACTGGTTTACACTAGGACTAGATTTATACAACTCTTGTAAATCATTATAAAATTTATTTTTAACTAAACGTACTGGAGCCAACTCTTTCAAGGTTAATTGGGTGTCACCATCTTGTACATTTACCACAACATCTTTAAATTTTTGATGAGCTGAAGATTCTTCACTAGCAACAAACCTACTTCCTATTTGCACACCATCAGCACCTAAAATCATTGTAGCTAACATTCCTCTACCTGTAGCTATTCCTCCTGCAGCAATTAGCGGTATTTTAATAACTTGTTTTACCATTGGAATTAATGTTAAAGTAGTGGTTTCATCTCTTCCATTATGACCTCCAGCCTCAAACCCTTCTGCTACAATCGCATCTACACCTGCATCCTCAGCTTTTAACGCAAATTTCACATTACTTACAACATGTACAACTGTCACTCCACGTTCTTTCAACCAAGAAGTCCATGTTTTAGGGTTTCCTGCTGAAGTAAAAACAATAGACACACCTTCTTCTATGATAATATCCATAATTTCAACAATATTAGGATATAACATAGGAACATTTACTCCAAAAGGTTTTGACGTTGCTCTTTTACATTTCTGAATATGTTCTCTTAATACATCTGGATACATTGACCCAGCTCCAATCAACCCTAAACCTCCTGAATTACTAACAGCTGAAGCTAATTTCCATCCTGAATTCCATATCATTCCTGCTTGGATAACTGGATGTTTTATATTGAAAAGTTTACATATTTTATTTTCCATAAGTTAAACGTACTTTTTTAGTCCTATATTTCTATTATTTATGAAATTACTCCAGACCCTATCAATTCATCATCTATATAAAAAGCTGCAAACTGCCCCTCAGTAATCGCGCTTTGTGCTTCCTCAAAATGGACATACAATCCACCTTCTGATTTATACAACAATGCTTTTTGTAAAGGCTGACGATATCTTATTCTAACTTTTAATGATAGCTCAGCTCCAGTATCTAATTGCATGTCATCTCTTACCCAATGCAACTCTTCATCGGTAATAAATAATGCACTCCTGAATAAACCAGGATGTTTTCCTCCTTGCCCAGTGTAAATAACATTTTCATTAACATCAGTATCAATTACAAACAAAGGCTCTGGAGTTCCTCCAACTGCCAAACCTTTCCGTTGCCCTTTTGTAAAATAATGTGCTCCTTGATGCTTTCCTACTATTTTACCATCAGCAGTTTTATACTCATACTTTTTAGCCAAAAAAGACAATTCTTCTTCTTTATTTGAAAAGTTTGGTGCTTCTATATTATAAATAGGGTTATTAGCTGGAATCTCAACTATTACGCCTTCTTTTGGAGCTAGTTTTTGTTGTAAAAATTCTGGTAAACGTACTTTACCAATAAAACATAGTCCTTGGGAATCCTTTTTATCTGCAGTAATTAACTCTTGCTCAGCTGCTATTTTTCTTACTTCTGGTTTCGTCAATTCCCCAATAGGAAACATTGCTTTTGACAATTGCCCTTGTGATAATTGACATAAGAAATATGATTGATCTTTATTCCCATCAACCCCAGCTTTCAACTGATATATTTCTTTTCCATTTTCTTCTACAATTCCTTTTCTACAATAATGACCTGTCGCAACATAATCAGCTCCTAAATCCAATGCTATTTTTAAAAACACATCGAACTTAATTTCTCTGTTACACAATACATCAGGGTTGGGTGTACGACCCATTTCGTATTCTCTAAACATGTAGTCTACAATACGATCTTTATATTCGACAGAAAGGTCAACTGTTTGAAAAGGAATCCCTAATTTTTCTGCAACCAACATTGCATCATTACTATCATCTAACCACGGACATTCTTTAGAAATTGTTACGGTATCGTCATGCCAATTTTTCATGAATAATCCTATCACTTCATATCCTTGTTCCTTTAACAAATATGCAGTGACACTTGAATCTACTCCTCCAGACAAACCAACTATTACTCTTTTCACTATTTCTAATTTTAAAAATGCAAAGTTACAAATAAAAAAAAGGTCCGAAGACCTTTTAAATTTGATAAATACATTCGAAATTTATTATTTCTTCTTCTTTTTTAATGGATTATTAGAAAGCGTGTAATCTTTCTTTCTTACTAACTTTCCGTTTTTATAGTACTTCCACACTCCTTGAGGCTTATCCATTTTATATTTTCCTGTCAACGATTTTTTTCCTGATTTATCATATTCAGTAAATAGTCCATTCGTTTTTCCTTTAACAAAAATATACTCACTAGTTAACTTCCCATTTGGAGCAAACATTAGCTTTTTACCGTGTTGTAAATCATTTTTAAACTCTTGCGTTTGTATCACTTTTCCATCTTCATAGAAAGATGTTTTTGTACCATTTAATTTCCCCTCTTTATATTCTTCTTTTTCAATTAAAACGCCAGTGTTTCTTTCATAAGAAGACCAGGTTCCAATTCGTTTCTTATCTTTCATATTTCCTTCAGATAAAAACACTCCTTTAGAGGTATAATACTTTACTTGAACTATATCTGAATCTGGAGAAAATATTTTTATACATGATGGATGTTTTCCTTTTGGCTCTTTATGAAAGAACTCAAATACCCCTACTTCTTTACCATGTTTAAATTGCCCTTTATAACGAGGATTCTTGGTGCCATCATAATACTTCATCCATTTTCCATGACGTTTCCCATTTTCATCAAATGAATTCAAATCTTGTCCAAAAACATTGGACATAAAAAATATAGTTATGAGTAGTATTATTTTTTGCATGTAATTATAATTATTTTATTAATAACGCAATTTACTATTATTTAGTATAGCAAAAAAGCTGCCAAAAAAATTGACAGCTTTTTAATTAAAAAATTAATCTTTTACAAACTAACGAACAGATACTATTTTCTTCATCGTACTCTTACCTCCAGAGGTTATTCTTACAAAGTATACTTGATTCGAAAAAGTTGCATGATCTAAATCTAATATAGTTACTTTATGGTAGTAAATATCATCATCTATAACTGACTTCACCAGCCTTCCTCTAATATCAAACACCTGAATATTAGCATCTAACCCATTATCTATCTCATATTTAATATTTACATTATCCACAAATGGTACTGGATAAATTGAAAAGATTGGTTTATCATTTGCTAATGTTGATATCACACTTTCATAAACACTTTCAGATAATAATATTCTACACTCATCAAACCCTCTATTTATTGCATCTACAGCACCAGTAATACTAGAATATGACAAACTACCTATATCATGCCCCCCTAAAGCTCTATTTGCTAATTCAAATAAACCTTGAACTGTATTTGAATTATTAGCTTCTAAATAAGTTATTACTTGGTCAGATATTTGAAACATTTCAATTGAATCAACTATATACTCTTCTGATCCACATGAAACTGTAGCAGCAGTATAAAAAGTACTCTCTAATTCATATCCATTTAATAATTGATCTGCATATAAATTAAAATACAATGTCATTGTTTGGCTAAATAAATTATTTTTTATTTTTCCTCTTCTAGGCCCTTTATTTACTAAAGGAACATTACCCCAAGTATCGTATAAATCATACGTTGAATATCCTTTAAAAGCATTTGAAGGCCCTCCTCCTGGTAACATTTTAAATATATTATCATTTTGAATATCTGTTAAATAAAGACTAAAATACTTACCTGTATTAACATCTCCAAAATCAAATTGCCCTCCAGAAGCATTCAATGCTCCTAACATAATGTATTTAGCGTTTACCTGTTGCTCTTCAGGAATACAAGCCAACCCTCCAGGGTTACCATAGAATCCTTGTGTATAACTACAGAAGATGTCATCCATCGGACATGGTTCAACTAAAATTTCACAAGTAACATAACATTGATTTTCATCCGTAATAATTACCGAGAAGTTTGCTTGCCCTGCTCCTGGTATAAAACTAACCGTTTGTTGCATATCACTTCCATTAATGGACCATCCATTTCCTAGTCCAATTGCATCAATTGACCAATTATAACTGTAATCCCCTGTTCCTCCTATGGCTGAAGCTTGTAATGTATTTGATATATTATCTCCACAAAATGGCATTTCATTAAATCCTGTTACAATATCATTACATATAAGTGAGTTAGGCTCATTTACCCTAGCTCCATCATTAATAATACAATCATTCTTATCTGTAATTTTAACGGTATAATCCCCAGCTGCTAAATTATTTATATCTTGAGTTTTAGCACCTGTACTCCATAAATAGGTATAAGGTGGTGTTCCTCCATTTACTGTTAAATCAATTGCTCCGTTTTTTAATCCATTACAAGTAACATCAGTTACTACAGTTGAACTTCTTAATGCTTCTTCTGGTTGAGTGATTATAGCATCACAAGTATTACTACAACCATTTGCTCCTATAACTGTAACAGAATACATACCTACTCCAAGGTTACTAACATTAGCACCATTACCAATACTAACATTAGATGAATTTACCCAATTATACTGATAAGGAGGAGTTCCTCCTGAAGCAACTACACTCACTGATCCATTGTTTTCATCAAAACAAGAAACTGGAGTACTAGAACACTCTAATGTGGGTGGTGTAACATCTTGCTCTACGGTTGTTGAACAACTTGACTCACATCCATTTGCTGCTGTAACTAAA
>Ga0209292_1000778_pt1 | contig 40854 bp, 33 predicted proteins | sample GOMGulsemesocosm_2_FD_184634 | JGI IMG/M metagenome (GOLD analysis project Ga0209292, IMG submission 184634) | Methane-oxidizing microbial communities from mesocosms in the Gulf of Mexico - GOM9C Gulf of Mexico (SPAdes) (version 2) | ecosystem: Environmental > Aquatic > Marine > Cold seeps...
AATTTTTTCATTATTATTATTATTATTATTATTATTATTTCTTAATTCTGTAACTCTATTTAGTGAGATTGCCACAGTCACAAACTCTGTTTGGGTATTTTCAATCAAAATTTATTTTAATTTCAATAATCCTTTGTAATGACTTGTGTTTTTCACTTCTCATTATAAACTTTCCAACTCCTGTTCTTGAGATTCCTCAATCGACAAAAAAGTCTCATTTCGCAATGACAACTGTTTTTCACTTTTCACTCATTAACTCTTCGGTTACTGCAGTAATTACAGTTTCTTTGCCTGCTTTTTTCAGTGCTTTTGTTAAACTAATCAGAAATTGAGAGTACACTATACCCGAAGTAATTCTTTTTAATATTGTGGTCGTATCGCTAATGAGTTGTGCATCGTTTTTAAGGACATTAACATGTAATTGCACCCAAGTATTCAGAACACCTCCCCAATGATTAGAGGTGAAAAGTGCTTCAAAATCTAACTGGTGTACGATAATCATATTGATGTTTTTGGCTTTTATATTTTCATCTTGGGTAATAATCGACCCGATACCCATGGTAAGATTGGTTATTTCCCGAAAACGAGCTGCATATAAATTGGTGTCTTGTAGTTTCTTTGCATACTTATTATATGCCTTTAAAACACGGGTGTATTCTTTATTAAAAACACGGTACAATCTACTGTTTTTATCGGTATACGCTTTGGTTGCAGCCAGCATGGCATCGTGTTTGGCAAAAAGTGCTTGTTGTTCTTGGGAGCTGCTCTTTAAAAAAATATTTTCTGGGCTGTTGGTATAGATAATGTTCTTGGTAGATGGAATAGAATCTAAACAAGACACCGAAAAATCTTCATTATTAATCACCATTTCTAAACCACCGCCTGTTGCACTATTGGTAATATACCACATAGCCATGCCTTTGTACCCTTTGTATTTTAGCGGAATTTTAAGTTGCACATTGCCTCCTTTGGGTATGGTGTCTTTTTGCAATACAATGTGTTTATTGCCCTGTACTATTTTAAACTCGTAGGTGTTGCCAGCAAAATAAGGAAATTCTAAACTAATAGTTTGCGCAGTTGCAGTAGCGCAGCTTATACATAGCGCTATAACATAAATGTACCTTTTTTTCATACTGTTTTGTAATTTGTTTTATATAATTTATAGGTCATGGCACCCTTTTTTAGTGCCTCTATATAACCATATTTAAAAAGAGCACTGTTTCTATCTTTAATAAGTGTATCATACCGTATGTTGTAAGTACTATAATGACGCATAATCCCTAAATAGGAATTGATAGTAGCTCTTATTTTCGCTAAATCTGAGTGGGTTGGGACCGTGTTTCTCAAAAATTGTTTCCAGTTGTTTACACACTTTGTAAAATTTATTTTTGTCCTGTTATAAACATATTTTCTATAGGGTTTAAGTGTGGCTCCTAAAAAATTTACGCCTTTAGAAAAATGCTGTAAAAATATTTTTTTAGGATGCAATACTAAGCCCAATTTACTTTTTAAATAGTTTTTAGATATGGCAATTAATTCTTTTAAATAAGAAGCATTTGAAGACAGTATATAAAAATCATCTACATACCTACCATAATAGTGTACCTTCTTTTCTTTCTTTATAAACGTATCGAAACTATGTAAATAAATATTGCTAAAAAGTTGCGATGTTAAATTGCCTATTGGCAAACCACAATTTGGCTTTGCGAAAAACAGACTTTTGCTTTTAGGCAAGTCTTTCCAGTCAGATCGTTTTCCTTTTATGGTACAATTTTTTGTAGCATCGCTGGTAAGGATGGTGTCTATTAAATAATTTGACAATTCTTTTACTAAAGGTTGTATGTTCTTGGCATTATTAATAGTATGTGTAAGTTTTTGTTGCAAAATATTTTTATCAATACTCATAAAATAGCTCTGAATATCTAATTTTAAAACATAACAGTCTTTTTTATACGCTTGACTGCATTTTTTTATACCCTTGTATAACCTATCTATACCATAGTGTGTGCCTTTGCCTTTTCTGCAACTATAACTATCTTTTATAAACTGGTTTTCAAAAGTAGGGTTGATGTAGTTAAATAACAAATGATGCACTACTCGGTCTCTAAAACTAGCTGCAAATATTTCTCTTTTAACAGGTTTATGTACCATAAAACAACTACTTGGGCTAATGGTATAAACCCTGTTTACAATATCTGTATGCAATTGAATAAGATTAGCCTCGTAATTAATCTCAAATTCTAACTGGCTACTAGTATTCCTTTTGTTTTTTCGTGCCCGGTAATAGGCAATAAATAAATCTATTAATAAATTAGTTTCTTTTGTCATTTTTTTTAATACGAATAAAGATTTGTGTTAAATGCTGAGACGCAACGTACAGAAAACCCGTTTGTACGATTGTTGTTGGTAGTGTTGGCATTGCTACTGTTAAAGTTAAGGTTGTTGGCGTTGGTGCCATTCTCTGTACTAGACCAATAGTTGCCGTTGTTACCACGGTTGTTTAACGTACCATTACTGTTGTTGCGATAGCCGGCAACCGGCTAAAAAAGCAAGCACTTGATTGACGTAACTTACAAAACACTTTGTATAGCGTATGTATTTGTAAGTAGCTTGCTGAATTTAACGAGCCTCTTTTATAAAGTAACATACCTTATAAAACTCTCACTCTATCAAATCTGATTATTACTTATTCTAAACTGTATTTTTGCCATGCTACTAATTGTTTACTAATACTTTCTATATATAGATTGGCTTGTACAAAATCTGTTAATTTAAACTGGTTTAAATCGTTAGCTAAGCGCATTAATAGCCGTACTACCTCAAGGTTTTCTCTGGCATTGGCAAGCAATACTTTTTTTTGAACCTTGCTATTGGCTCTATAAATATGGGTTATTAGTGCCACTAACTCTTGTTTTATTGTTTCACCCAGTGTATGTCTGTAATCTCTATCCATGTTTTTACTACATTTAAACAATAGCAATAACAAATCATAAGAGGCCTTATAGACAGGTAAATTATTATATATTGCCATGCAGTATTCTTTTTTTTAAGTCATTGATAAAAAACAGTGCTTCTACTGGGGTTTTGTTTATACAATCAAAAAAACAAATGCTTTTAATAATTTCTTGCTGTATGTTATTATCTATATGCATTGGTTTTAACACTGCTAACCTACTATTTATTGTGTTTTTCCAAATTTTAAATGCAGCAGGTTCTATAGTACTTTTAGTGTTAAAACTTATAAAAGTATCTTGCTGCGTAACCACCTCTATGTCTTCATTTTTTAACAAACTACCAATTTTAGGAAACCCTAGTTGTACCACTTCTTTATCTATGTTTTTATACCTTTTTTTAGAGGGCTTATACCCTTTAAGTTGCCATATATAATAAGCACTTTGCTCATAGGCCACCCAAAATAAACCTTCTTTATAAAGGTTTACCCTATGTATTGAATTGTGTTTTATTTTATCTGCAATACTCGCCATTGTTATATGTTTTTGTCTTTAAATCTGCTGCTTTTTTAAAAGCAGCAGAAAGTGAAAAATAAATTTAACCGCTACGCGGTACTCCGCCTAAATAGACAAATAGACAGAATAAGACGTATTATTCTGAGACGCAACGTACAGAATACCCGTACGTACGATTGCTGCTGGTAGTGAGGGCAGTGCTACTGTTAAAGGCAAGGTAGTTGGCGTAGGAGCCATTCACTGTACTAGACCAATAGATGCCGTGGCCACCACGGTAGTATAACGCACCAAGACTGTTGCTGCGATAGCCGGCAACCGGCAAGGTTAGTGCGCCTATTTTTAGTGCACTGCCATAATTAGTGGAACTGCTTAACCAAGAGCCTATTCTATCGATGACGTTGTTGGAGTCGCCGAGTACGGCCTCCCATTGTGCACTACTGGGCACTCGAAAACCAGATGGGCAAGGATCTTTGTCTGTTTTACTTCCTTCATTTTCATCTAACCAATCGGTATCGGCAGTGGTAGGTGTGGTCCATGAAGCTATAGCCGCCGGGGGAGTATCCGCATCGGCAACAGCTGATTTTATTCCCCATTGGTAATAATTACCATGAATACCCTTTAGAGGTATATCAGGATCTAAACTGTAGTTTGCTCCTAAATTATGTGCCAAAAAAGTTAAGAAGGTTCCTGCGCCTGATGAGATAGTTACTGTTTGTGGAGGGGGCGGGGGGAGTATCTTTAAAAGCCCCCAACTACTGCCATCATAGACATACAACCCTTTTGAATTGCAATCGGTACAAAACACCAACAAACCCTCGGCAGGAGATACAATTGCATCGCGTTGCACTTCGGTCATACGAGGTAGTAAAAACCCCTTGTTACTAGATTTTAACTCTAAAACAGCAGACTTGTCTGGGGTGTTGGTCCCCATACCTCGTTGAGAAAAGCCAGCAAGGCTAACTCCTAAAATGAATACGAATACTAGTTTGTGTAATTTTTTCATTATTATTATTATTATTTAATAATTTTACTTATTATTTTACCTTTACAGCAAACAGTATATTTTATTTTTGAAACCGGATGCATAATCTTCTTCTTTTAAAAACAAGCACTGGGTTTTTGTTATAATACCAAGCCTATTTTTACGTAATTACTATGTACAAATTTACTAGGTGCGTTAAATAGTTCTAGATCTGTTCTATAATCCATAGTGGTTCTAACCCCTAAAACGATTCTTTTATTTAGGATAAAATTGATCCCTAACTCTCCTCCAATTGTATTATAAAAAGACTTTTGTCTGTATATAACCCCTTCTCTTATTCCAACATAAAATGTTTCCCCTTTTTTAAAAAAAGAAAAATGCAACCCTGCACTAAAAGAGGCTTCTATATAAGAACTATTTTGGTGGTCTATATATCTCATTTCTCCTTTGACATATGATTTGTTAAATGATTTTTCAAGTTCGATTGCGATATTTTTTGAGCTACTTTTAAAATTATCAACGATATCTGATGAAATACTAATAGAGCTAAGGTTGTTTTGAAATGTATTATTTCTTTGCCAAAATTGGCTGTGTATGGTGTTTAACCCTAAAATACATAGCATGATTACTAATACTGTTTTTTTCATAATTCAATTGTTTTATTACAAAATTATCTTCTTAGAGAGTATCCCTTTTGATGTTGTTACTTTTATGATGTACATTGATTTTGATTGCTTTTTTATGGGAATTCGAATCTTTGTTAACCTTGTATCTATCTTCTTTGTAATTGGTATTTTTTTTCCAATTATAGTGAATACTTCAATGGAATAAATAGGTGCTTGCTCCTTGTTAACAATCACCATTTCTTTATTTTTATAATCATAGTATATGTTAAATTGCTGTTGTAGTAATGCGGAATCTATTGATAATGTTGAAGCGCTAAACGAAATATAAAAACGGTCTTCATACAGGCCTGCTACTAAATTTAAAGACACCGATGTTGATAGTTCATATTTTTGATTGGTTGCTCTATCTGTTAGTAGTACTTTTCTATTGATGTTTTTCTTTTGATCAATGCTGAATTTGAATTCTCCTGTGCTTCCAACTTTTATCGCTATTGGGAACTCTAAGGCATCTGAGATTTCTTGAATTCCTACAATGGCAAACTTTTTTCTATTCCCTTCAAATTTAAAATACGCATCACTATGGTCTAGCTCGAATACCTCACTATCATAGCCTGCTTCTCTTTGAAATGTATTCCCTTCTTTAAACGAAACTCCTAATTGACGGTGTAAGGTTATATTTTGTGTGTTTTTATATTCAAAACCAATTTTTAGTATGGGTAGGCTATTTGTGGTAGCACCTTTAAAAAAGAAAGAATCTGTACCGCCATCTTCGTTTTCTTTTTCAACAACTCTCTGACTGTTTTTAAATGTAACGGCACCACCAGTATTGGTTGCTTCTACAAAGAAACCCTGACCAACAGCAATGTATCTTCCCGGGGCACGTGTTGCGCCTCCTAAACCCGTACCTATTCCATTTGGTGGCGCAGTTGCTGCAATACCCATAGTAGCATTTCTAATACCATAGCCACCAAGGTACCCACCTGTGTTATGATTTGCTGAATCTCCTAAATGCTCCCAGAAATACAGCGTTTTTATAATGGTACTATTGTCTGCAAATAATTTATTAGCATCTAAAGCCGATGGATATGGATTTCCAAGCAAACTAGAATACCCAGCATTGATGGTTGTGGTAATATCACCATCATTTGGGGTCCCTATAAAGGTGTAATTTTGAAGGGCTCCCGGCCCTTTTAAGATGTAACCTTCACTTGGTTTAAACGTACCGGTTTCGAATTTTTGTACCCAACTGGTTCTTGCCAATCCATTTGTAAATCCATAAATCCAATAATTAGCAATGGTAATTGGACTGGTTGAAGAATCTCCATTTAAAGTATTATATGCGCCTGTATATGCTCTAAAATTTATTTCTTTTTTTTCAGAAATAGCCGAAGTAGGTATTGTTCCGTCTTTCATGACAGCCTTAACAGAGAAAGTAGATTTCCCTATCTCTTTTACCGGTGATGTCCAATAGTTGTATCTAAATGTTGTAGTTACAGTTCCTTGTTGATCTATAAACAATTTTCCGTTCCCTGTAACTTGACTTGCTCCTGTATGTGTTTGTACTAATTGCGCAGAACCAATTAGCCTTAGCTCTCCATCTAATTGCAATTGAGAAGCGATTTCTAAAAAGGCATTTGCAGCAATACTTAATTTGGCGTTTTCTTTGATCCAAACGCAACCAACTTGTGCTGCTGTTGTCAACACGGGGTTGTTCGTTGTTGCTTGTGCATCTACAATGACCAATTGCGTGTTGTCTGCTATAGCTGTACTTGGTGCGCCTGCTACTCCAGAGCCTCCAGACCAAGAATTAATACTTCCTTTCCAGGTAATTCCACTTACTTCTGCAAAAGTGAAATACTTGGTGTTGTCAAAATCAAAATTCCCAACATAACTAACAACACCGTTAATTGTAGCTGTTGTTAACGTAACAAATTCTACATTGGTGGTTAATCCGGCATTATCTGCAACCTTAATTATTTTACTAAAACTAGCATTGGTTAAATAGGCGTCTATTGTTGCTTTTGCAGCAGCAATTTGAACAGTACCAACTGCGCCTGTTTCTACAATCTTCCATTTTCTATCTAACTGTAGGTTTGTTGCACATAATACACCAGATTGTGTAGTTGCCCCTAAAGCCGTATTGTTATTACCCCAAACTAAAAAATCTTTGTCTGTTGTAAAAGTGTTTGGATTTGCGGAATTTGTTGCAGCAATACTTCCTAATCCAATCGTAACAATAGCATCATAATTTATCGAACTAGATTGCTTTTGATTCAATACTTGTGTATCATCTCTACCAATACCAGCAACATTATTATGATAAGCTGTATTTGCTGTATAATCCCAGGCCTTTGTTACTTCATTAGAGAGGATATAGTCTCCTTCAATAATAGCAGCATCATTATTAGATGTGTCTAATGTAATACCATATTTAATCGCTAAATAACTTTGTGTTTTTTGTTGCTGTACTGGGGTTGGAACATCTGCAAAAATAATAATCTCTGCAATTTCTCCATTTAGATACCTTTGTGAACCATCATACGAACCAATATATAAGTTTTCAGAACTATTAGATGTAATACTACTATAAGTGTTATCGGTTTTAAAACGTAAACCGTTTCTATACGCTGACCTGTTAGTTCCTGAAGGAGTTAAAGTACTTGTACTACTACCCGTATTCCACAAATAAAATTCACCTGTACTAGCCCCCCAATTAGTTTCTAATGCTCCAGCCGAACCAAATTTAAAACTAAAATTATTAGGCTGTAGTGGTGTTAAAAAATAAAAGCGACGAGCTCCTGTTCCTTGAGATATGTTATATGCGTAATTATTAGTAGTTGCTTTGGTAACAGCATACACCCAAATATTATTGTATGTTGTATCGTTGCCTAAAACTCCGCCAGTTATTTGCATAAAATCATTGATTCCATCAAAATTAAATGTCGGGTTAAAGTTTAAACCATTCTCTTTTTTTGTTGGACCGGTTGTTGCTGTTGCATCATTATTGCTATCAGATTGATCTTTCCAAAGTGTAGTTGTCGCATCAATATCTCCACGCAACCATAGTATGTTTCCAGTACCAATTGTAACGTCATTACTAGCGTCTCTATAATCTACATCTCCTGTTGTAGCTAAATCAGAGTCAGAATCGGGCAAGGTTTCTGGATTGTTAATAATACCGTTAACATCAGTATAGTTTGATGTAGTAGCAATTGCAGTGTCTAGACCATTCGCACCTATTATACTATTAAGGGTAAGTGCTGCTTCTGTGGTGTCATTTGCACCTTCATTATCTGAATCTAAATCTAAATAATCTACGGTATCTGTTCCATCTGTATTTATGGGTGTTAATCCACTTGGGTAAGCCGTATCTATTCCAAAAACATCATATACTACATTTGGCTCAATATAACCGTTTGTTGTTTGTGCTTCAATATTGTCTGGTATACCATCACCATCTGAGTCTAAATCTAAGTAATTTGGTTTGCCATCTGCATCTGTATCATTAGGGGTACAGCTATAGTTGTTAAATATTTTTGCTATTTGAGTTGTATTTAAAGCTTTGGGATAATGTAAAAACTCATCTATAAGTCCACTAAAATTTACCATTCCAGGTAATTTATCTACGCTACTACTATTTTTACCTCCTAAACCACTTCCATTACCATGGGCTGCTAATTGTCCAAAACCAGTATTTAAAACTACAGAAGCAGATCCATTTAAGTAAAAAGTTAAATTACCATTTGCGTAAGTAGCAGCAATATGATACCATGTTTCTGTTGTAGGGATTGTAAAAGTAGTAGTTTGTTGTTCAACATTCCCTTCTCCAACAAAACATCTTAATGTATTCCCATCTAAAACAATAGCAAATCCGTTTGTCCCGCCACCTTCTTCTAAAATCATTTGAGTACCGGTTAGTGTGCTTGGGTTTATCCACAACGAATAGGTAAAATTGTTTACTGCTTGGTTCATAAACGTACCGTCACTAAATCGCAAAAAATAAGAACCATCAAAAGAAATTGAATGGCTTCCTTTTCTATTAGTAGTTGAGTAAACAGCAGGCCCTCCACTTTGTATATTGTGAGAATAACCAGACAAGTCATTTGTACTATTGTTAAATGACCAATACCCATCATACCCTGTTTCAAAAGCGCAATTATTTTCTACAGAATCTAAAATTCCGTCGTTATCATCATCAAAATCAACACTGTCATTAACACCATCTCCATCATGATCTCCTAGAGCTACAGAGTCCCTATAATTAATATCTCCGCCATAATTTAGATCTCCATCTGTGTCTGGCAATGTTGTTGGATCATTTAATACTCCATTTGCATCAGAATAATCGTCTATTGACTCTAAACCGTTATCCAACCCATTATTTCCAACGCTTCCAGTAAATGATCTATTTGCTTCTGTAGCATCTATAATTCCATCATTATCGGCATCAGTATCTAAGAAATCAGCACCATCTGAAGCTCCATCGGTGTTTATAGGTATTAACCCGGTTCCATATGCTGCATCTAAACCCGCATTATTATAGGTATTAGAAGGTGTTATATAACCATTGGTTGATTGCGCTTCTATATTATCTGGAATACCATCATTATCAGAATCTAAATCTAAATGATTAGGTTTACCGTCTCCATCAGTATCTGTTGGATTGGTTAATGGATTATTATCATTATCTGTATTGGCATCTTCTACGGTATCTAAAATACCATCATTATCATCGTCAATATCTACGGTATTACTTACACCATCATCATCAGTATCCAACACGCCACTAATTAAATTTATTAAAACAGCTGAATCAAAACTAGAATCTCCAGAATCGGCAATGGCTAATTTTACATGATAGGTTGTTCCAGGAACTAATGCTGTGGCAGTGGCACGTAATTTCTTAGTCATCCCATTATATTCCATTGTTACACTTCCATTTCCTTGTGGGTTTTCTATAAATTGTGCGCCTTGCGATAAGTCAGTACAATTAGCAGCAGCATTACTTCCTCCAGGGCTACCATTATTAATAGAACCAATACCAACAGCATTTGAAGTACCGGGAATTAATGCGATGTTTGTATACCCTGTATAAGGAAACGTTGTATCTGATGTAATAAAATACCCGAAAACATCATTAAAAGTAGAACACACATATTGATTGTATTCGTCTGACATAAATTGGTAATCAATGGTCAAAACCGATGCTAATGGATCTAAAGTGGCATCAAACTCAAAAATAATGACATCTCGTGTTGCTGAACTCTGAATACTTGTTAGTTCTGGATCTGAATACGTGGCTGCTCCAGGAGCGTTTATAGAACTTGTGCTTGTATTGATAGAGAAAGACTCAGAGACAGCGCCTGTAGTAAAAATCACACCCGTATCTAACTGTAAATTTGCGCCTGATTTTCCATTAGAAAAAACACCTCTTTGTGTTGCATCTCCTTTGGTTAGAACCGCATTGGTAATTGTAATGCCAGGCCCTGTTATTTTAGTGGCTAACTCTAATGCAGATGATCCCCAAGTAAATGTTGCTTGTGCAAATAATAATGTTATTTGACAAGAAAATACAAGGGTTAAAAACGTCTTTTTAAGAATCATATTGAATTATTATTTGATTGACAAAACTTTCTAAAATCACCATTGCATTAGCTTGTTTTAAATTAAAAATAGAGGAATCATTTATATCAGATATCTCCTTTTTTTTATGCTCTAAAAACGCAGACACTTCTTTAAACTCCTCTAAGGCGCATAAAGCGGTTCTTTTCTCTATAGCAAAAAAATTAAACAAAGAAGAGAACATTTCTAATTTCAAATCATCTTCTTTTTTATTTTCAATTTCTTTACAATAGAAGAACATTAATGTATTAGTATCTACAATTAATTCATACATACTTGTTTGATGCCTTTTCTTTAAAACACGATTTTCTCTACTGGCCTCTTGAAAACTATTCTCAAATCGATTATATTTTTCCTCCCAATTTTTAGCCTCTTTTTTTAGCTTATTTAATTTCTTTTTATTGGGATTAAACACCCAAAAAAGTACAGAACCTAAAAATGCTCCGATACTAAACGTTACATATATATCCATAGAAAAACTGCTTTCCAAATTTTATTTTTAATAAAATAGTTGTCGTTATTTTTTTATTTGTATGCTTTTTATATTGATTGCTTTAAAAAACCTGAAAAGTACTTTTCTGTTTTCTTTATGATCAGATTCACTACAGTCAATACAATTAATTATATTTTTTTCTTCCCCATATGCCGTGCCTCTTATTTGTTGCTTCTCAATATTTTTTGAATACAGATAGTTTTTAATTCTTTCTAGCCTTTTCTTTGAGAGATACATGTTATACGTATTGGTTCCTCTACTATCTGAATGAGTAGATATCTCTATTCTTAAAGTGCTATTTGATTTTAACTGTTTTGATATTTCATTTAATTTCTCTTTAGAAATCGTATTTAAATACGATGAATTATAATCAAAAGCAAAAGCAACCTCTTTTCTAGTATTTTTCTTCTTTTTTGTAACTACTTTCGCTTGTTTGGATTCTATTTTAAAATGGTATGTGTACTTAATACTATTCTTTATTTTATCTACAACATGGCTTATTCTTTCATTTAACAATTTGTCAGAAACTTCATTAATTTTAATAAAAGAATTCACATCAATAATAGCTTTAGGATTCTGTTTTATATAATCAATTAAATACTGCAAAAATTCTCCACCTTCTTTATTAAGGTTTCTTGTTCCAGCTTGAAAACCGAGTTTAAAAGGTGAGTAAATTTTATTGTTTTGAATAGTAACAGAATATTTTTTTGATTGTGTAGCATCAACGTGTTTTTTTCTTTCTTTTTTAATTAATTCTTTAACAGGTTGATACTGGATAACATGATAGATATTTGTATTTCCCTCCTTAGTTGAACTTAAAAAACCTTTTGACGTTGTTGAATTCATAGAAAAATAAAAATCATCTGCAGTTCCATTTATGGTACTCCCTAAATTAATTGCCTTGGCTTTTTCATCATTTAAATCAATATAAAAGACATCAAATCCTCCAAAACTACCATGTCCTTTTGAAGAAAAATACAATTCATTATTTTTGGTTATAAAAGGAGTAATTTCTTTTTTTAACGTATTTACATTTTTACCTAATTTTTTAGCAACCCCCAAACGACCATCTTTACCTAAAGGGACTGCATAAATATCAGAATCACCAACTTTAGAACCTCTGTCAGAAACAAAATAGAGTACCGTTTCTGTTGCGTTCAATACAGGATGCCCGTTTGAATAGTTATGTTTGTTGATCGATAGATTTTCTACGTCTGTCCAAATCCCCTTTTTTTTGGTCGCTCTTAAAATGTATAAATTCTTATTAATCCTACCTCCATGTTTCAAATTCGCTGTATAATACATGGTGGTACCACTTTTAGTAATAAAAGGAAATGATTCATTCAATATTGTATTAACAGTGCCACTTAGTGTTAATATTTTTTTGTTTTTTTGATTCGAGTTTACCGGCGTAAAATAAATATCAGCCATGTAACTCTTATCTTGATTGAGATATTGAATCACTCTTCTTCGTTTTTTATTTGAAGAGAAATACAGTGTATCTTTATACACAAAAGCTCCTACATTATCTGCAGTAGAATTTATGGATGCTTTTTGGAGCTTATAATTATTTGAGAGTACTGTTGTATCTTGTTTGTTTTTGATAATTCCTTGTTGACAAAAAATAACGGGGCTATATAGTAGAAACAAGACCAGACGTAAAAAAGATGTTTTGTGCATGTTCATTTTCTTAAAATAACCATCTTGGTTGTTTTACATTCGTAAATAATTTATTGAAATAATATCTTAATAGCACCTCATGAGAGCCACCAGAAAAATAACTAATATCTGAAGTATCAGCAGTATACCCATAGCCTATCGATAATGAGTTACTTACTTTAAAATCTACCAAACCACTTACTGAGTTCTTGTAATTGTAAGAAAGCCCTGTAGTAAACTTATTGTTAAATAAAACATTTAGTGAAACATCTAAAGAAATCGGAGCACCAGTAACACTTTTTAATAAAAAAGCCGGTTTAAACTTGATGTTTTCTTTCAAATCAAAAGTCATTCCCCCCGTTAAGTATAAGTGGGTTGTACTACTTACGGTAGAAACAGCAACGCTATTATAGTGTTTGGTACTTAATAAATTGGGGGTAGAGATCCCTACATACCAATCTGAATTATAGAGGTAAAGGCCCACCCCTATATTGGGTGTAATTCTTGAATTAATATTTTCATTTATTGAAGGATCATTAGGGTCTTGTGTGGTTAACTTACTATAATCTACGTTTAATAATTGTAGCCCTGCTTTCATTCCAAAAGACAACTTTAATTCACGATCATTTAATTGCAAACCATAGGCAAAATCTAAAGAAGCATTCGTTTCTTTTGCAGGACCTGTTTTATCTTGTATAAGATTAAAGCCAAGTCCCATTTTTTCTCCCAAAGGAGTTGAAATTACGAGTGTTTGGGTTACAGGTGCACCAGCAACACCTACCCATTGTGACCGGTGTAATAAACTTATCTTCATTACTTGATCTAATCCAACATATGCAGGGTTTATTAGTGAAGGCATATACATATATTGAGTATATTGTATTTGTTGTTGGGCCATTGCATTACCACTTAAAAGTGTAAAAACAAAAAGAACCAATAGGTTTTTTAGTGTACATCTCATTATTTGTATTTATTTACCGTTGATATATAAGTAATTTACTCTTCGTATTGTTTGCCCATTAACAGTATAGGTAATCACATAATAATAGGTAGCTGAAGGCAATACTTCTGAAGCATTTAAGGTAAATCCTGAATTAGAATATCCTTTAAATACCTTTTCTTTGTTATCATATCCTTTAATCTCATAAACAAGGCTACCCCATCTATTAAAAATTTGAAGAACATTGTCAGGGTGCTTTTCAATACCGGTAATTATAAGGGTTTCATTAATTCCGTCACCATTTGGAGTCAAGTTGTTATAATCTCCTGGCGGTATTTTGTTTAAAAAAACAGTTGCCAATGCGTAAACACCATATCCTGTAACTTTAGTAATCGTTTTTATAGCTCCTGTAGTAGCATCAAAAACGCCGCCTTGATCTACCCAATAATTTTTATCCGCATCCCAACGCGCAATATGAAGGGTCTCCAAATCTGCATTCATTATTTCTGATGAGGATGTATTTGCATCTCTAGCGAATTCTATGATGGCAAAATTATCTCCTGCTAGACGTTTTAACTCCCAATATTCATTGGTATCTATAAACTCGAGGATGTCTGATTTTTTGTCATGAGGATACTCATTATTGCTGTTCTCTAGAACATACTTGCTAGAAAATGAATTTGTTGTTGACAACCCTTCTATAGAAATGGGCCTGTAAAAATTGTTTGTGCCAACGGGTAAGGTAAAATCTAAACTCCCCGTTCTAAGTACTGTTCCATCCACAAAACTTTCATTAGATGTGTTGATGTGGTCCGATAATTCATTAAAGAATAAAGTACCGCCATCAACTCTATTATTCACAATTCCTTTTAAGAAGTTTGCATCATTGTCTATTTGTATAGAACCACTTAAATTCGTGGAATTGTTTTCAAATAAAACATTATACAAAACCAATGTTTTTGAACCAGATATTTGCTGATCGCCACCTGTAAAATTAATTTGACTTGTTGTACTTGCTGGTGAATATGAGAAGGTCCCGTTATTTATCAGGTTCCGTTTTAAAATCAATTCGCCATCATTAACAACCATTGCCGTGCTGGTGATGGTAAAATCATCCAAAATACTAATCTGTGTACCTTTTAAAATTGTCATTTCTGATTGTACTGTGGTTTGTGAAAAACAAACCGTTACAAAAAGAAATAAAACACTATTTATGAATTTTTTCATATTTTTTTATTAAAAAGAGGCATGTATCCTATTAGTATTGCACAATGAAAACAACGACATTACTGTTTGGACATAACCTCTCTGTTAAAAAAGAGAAGTACTCATTGATTATAAATAAATATAAATTTACCCCCTTCAATTTTCCTCCTCCTAATGATTCTTATTTTTTAGTAAAAAAAGCATGCTCTTAGTTATTAATGCAATTCGAGGGATATAAAAATAAATAACTGTTAAGCATGCAATCTTTAATTTAACACATTACGTGTCTGTACTGTCTGATTCTAAAAGAAGTACTGATTGATTATTTCTCAAATATTTGCCCCTAAGCATTAACAGGGATCAAATCAACTTTCCTTCTTTTTTATTGTTTTTGTTTCTTTTATATATAACCAATCATATGCCAGTTGGTTCCGTCATACTGCAAAATCCAACCTTGATATGGAACATCAGTTTCAATAAATGAATTACCTTCTATATTGCCAGTTTCCGATATAACCTTGACAGTCCCAGTATTTGAATTTGCCTTTTTAATGAGAAATCTTTTTCCTGTTTCGACACCCGTTGTTGTTAAGGTAATCGTAGTAGTTAATCCTACAGCAGGGTTAACTAATATCGTTCCTCCTTCGGTTAACAATGTTGTATAATCAACCGTCGTAGTAATTATTGATGATGATTCATTAATAATAGTTGGGTTTAACAGTTTAAAATTAGCGGCAGCAGTGTTTAAAGTTTTAGTACTTAATATAGCTGATTTAGCTAAATACAATTTGTCAACATCTGTATTAAGCACTAAAGTTCCAATTGGAATATTTTGCCCCAACACTGTTGTGGCACTAGCAATTCTAATCATTCTAGTGCCAACAGCAGGTGGTTGTTGTGAAAAAGAAACAAAAACATTAAAAACAATAAAAAGGGATAGTATATATTTTTTCATAATTTCATCGTTAAAATAGTTTTTGTCTTAATTCAATCTATTGATTTGATGTATACGTAATAGCCAGTAAATCAAACTTGTAAGACGCAGCATTTAACGCTACTGTACTTTGATTACCCGCAGTAGCACCATCACTATCAAGTACAAATGTGTATTCAGATGCTTTAAGCAACCCTCCATTTAGGTATACCTTAAAAGAATCAGCAGCTGTTACGCCATTTAGAACTGTTTTAGTCAAAGCAAGTACTGTTAAACCCGCCCCCAAAGCACCTGATGTTTCAAGATATTCTGACACAGAATATGATGACTTTTTGTTTACAATTGCAAGTAAAGGAGTCGCTGCAGCAAGAGCAGTAGTTATCGTTTCAGCAGTTCCTACACCACCCCCAGCTAAAGTAGCGGAATATATATTACCAGTAGTAAGATCTATTACTATTGTTCCAACAGGGATGTTTGCTCCTATTGCTGTAGATGCATCCGCAACTCTGATTGTTTTTACTGTTGATTGTGCAAATGTTGCTAAACTAGCTAAGGCTAAAAAAAGTGTTAGTGTAAATTTTTTCATGGTATTAAGTATTTAATTATTATTATTATTATTATTTGTTAAGCGTAATTTTAATTGTATTTCCCTAATTGTTATCTTTTCACATATGTATTTGGTTTTTATTTATTTATTGTATACACTACTGTAACAACATCGTATTGATACAGTGCAATCCCCGTTAATTTTATGGTATTATCTGTTGCGTTATAAGCTACATGATCAGGTGAAACAACAGACCCGTTAAGACTAACTTTAAAGTTAGAAGCTGTTGCATCAAGAGCAGTTTTAGTCAATATATGCGCTGCTGGAGTAGAACTTACCTCTGAAAAATCATCTACATACAAAATAACATTAGAATAAGATTTCCATTCTAAACCACTTCCATCACTCTTTATCCCGAGAACTTTTCCATTATCTGCAGCTGTGGTTGCCGTGATTAGTTTCGTCTTTGTTACTGCGCCGTCTAAAATCTTAACCGTTGTTACTGCATCATCTGCCAACTTAGCTGTTACAATTCCCAAATCTTTTACTTTGTAAGGATTTGCAAGTGTTCCTAAACCTTCTATAGTAATAGCATCTACCTTTATAAAAGCAGCTTTGTCAATCCAAGAAACGGCTCCCAAATTATCGGTTACCAACACTTTATCTGTCCCTCCTGAGTTTATTTTTTCTGTGGTTATTGCACCGTCTAAAATCTTAACCGTAGTTACTGCATCATCTGCCAACTTAGCTGTTACAATTCCCAAATCTTTTACTTTGTAAGGATTTGCAAGTGTTCCCAATCCTTCTATAGTAATTGCATCTACGTTTATTTTAGATATAAAAGCAGCTTTATCAATCCAGGAAACGGTTCCCAAATTATCGGTTACCAATACTTTATCTATTCCTCCTGAGTTTATTTTTTCTGTGGTTATTGCACTGTCTACAATCTTAACTGTAGTTACTGCATCATCTGCTAACTTAGCTGTTATAATTCCCAAATCTTTTACTTTGTAAGGGTTTGCAAGTGTTCCCAATCCTTCTATAGTAATAGCATCTACGTTTATTTTAGATATAAAAGCAGCTTTATCAATCCAAGCGACAGCACCAACATTATCAGTTACCAATACTTTATCTGTTCCTCCTGAGTTTATTTTTTCTGTGGTTATTGCATTATTTGTTACTGTCAAAACCCCTGTGTTTGCAATGGTTGCATCACCACTTATACGTACTTCAACTGCATTGTTTGAACCATTACCTAAATAAACCTTACCATCTTCTAATTCAGTTAGTGCATCAACAGCGCTTTTTAATATTTTTCCTTGATTAGCTGATAAAGCATTCGTACTACTTATTGATAGTAAATTATCTGTAACAACTACGCTTTCACCTTTTATTCCTTGAACTCCTTGCAACCCTGTATCTCCTTTAGGTCCCTTTACTAAACCTACATCAATCCAACTTGCTCCGTCCCAAACATGTAAATGTCCATTGTCTTTTGTTATTTGACCATCTCCTTTCGTATTTCCAGCAACTGGTAAATCAACGACATCTGCTACAGAACCTTTTATCTGAACAGAAGAACCATCTAGGCCTGATAAACCTTGAATTCCCTGAACTCCTTGTAATCCTACAACTCCTTGTAAACCCTGATCTCCCTTTGGCCCCTTTACTAAACCTACATCAATCCAACTTGTTCCATCCCAAACATGTAAATGTCCATCGTCTTTTGTTATTTGACCATCTCCTTTCGTATTTCCAGCAACTGGTAAATCAGCGACACCTGCTACAGAACCTTTTATCTGAACAGAAGCACCATCTAAGCCTGGTAAACCTTGAACTCCCTGAATACCTTGAATCCCTGTTAAACCATCAGAACCTTTAAGAGAATTAAAATATTCGCTAATCGTTTTACCAGCGTTTCCAGCTTGTGATTGCCAAACCTCAAATGCTGACAATCCATTCAATCCCCCAGATGAAATTAAATTTTCAACAACAGACGTTGTGACTATTTTCTCCCATTTTGAGCCAGACCAATAATAAAATCCCTGTGTTACATCTGAAACTGCTACGGTATTATATATTAGTAAACTCTCAACATTACCATTGGTTATTGTAGAAATATCTGTACTACTAGTTAATTCTAAACGGGGTATCAATAAACCCTTATCTGAAGACAACAACTCTAACTGAGCAGATCCATTAGGATTAGTTGTACCTATACCTACTTGAGCATAGGTGTGTTTTAAAAATAAAAGGATTGCTATAAAGAGTATTTTTTTCGCCATAATATAATTTTTCTTGTTACTATAAAAAAGCCAGTAACATTATCATACAGCAAATCTAAGAAGGTTAAAAAGGGGGTTTATTAATTTATACATAGGTGAAAAAATATTTCTTTTAAAATCAAGTAAACATCTTATAATCAGTGAATCAGTAATGAAATCAATAATTAAACTTCGGCTATATTTGGTGAATTCATTTTAGTTGGCATAAAATTTATTAGGATCATTCTCTTATTATCTAGAGACAGAGCTCCTGAAGTACGCATGTATTGATAATATTTTTTTGATTGGTGAAATCTATTTATTTCATTATTTTTATTAAAGTATTGATTATGATAGTTGTCAAATTAAGAACATTATATTTTTTTACATTGCATTATAGTAATGCCTAGAGAAGCTGCAGCAAATTGGGCACTTCTAAAATGCGCTGTTTTTGGGTACTTCGGTTTATCAAACATCAAGTTGGTGAAAGCTTCTACATTTTTCGAAATCACTTCGGCAATTTCATAACGTATTTTAGCATGCCAATTACTAAAGATGAGTCGGATTTGTTCTCGTGAGTTTGACGATAACAAAAAACCTTTTTGCTTTGAATATTTTTTAATTGCATTTATAGCCTTAATAACCCGCTCGGGTTTATGTGAAAAATTACCACTATGATTTTCAATAACAATGTGCTCTGGTTTTAATTTCCGAATGAGATGTTTCACTTTTTGAAGCACTACGGTATTATCTATTGACGATATGCACATCATTCCTTTTTCAATTACTTCAAGCGGATTCTTCATAAGAACGAATCCAAACCCAATAGCATCAAAGTATAACGAAAGAATACACTCTTCTCCTTCTTGGGTGTATCTATTGTCAATCATATTATTCTTGGCTTACTGAATTGACAAATTGATTGATATATGCTATTCTATTGTTATTCTTCGGTGGTTGCTCAATTTGTAATTGTTCAATGAGGGTTCTAGCTCTTCGTTTAAATGGAACTTTTTAGCACGTCATCCTGCTCGGCAAAAAGTTCAAGAAGCGGAGCTTTGAAGAGGATGTGATACAACAGAATAATTCTTGGGTTCGGTTCTCGAATTTCTTGTTCGATTTTGGATGAGTTTGAAGTATCAATATTTAAGAGATGTGCAATGTCGTGGAGCGGTATGTTTAATCTTTTACGGTATCTTGATAAAGGATTTGTTTTCAAGGACATATAAATATAAGAAGCGTTGGGGTTAAGAATTCAACGCTTTTTATAGTATAGAATATTCTTACTTAACATCACATTATCTAAAATGGGTCAATATGACCAAAAAAATTGCGGTCTCTTCAATATCTGTGGATATAGCTGTGTATAACGAGATCTTTCTCATTGCATTATTTAATAAGCCATTAAAACCGATGGTGGATGAATGCTGAAGCATTCATTACATCGCCTTCAATGAGCTTAAATTTATAAAGAATCTTTACTTGCCCCACTCAAAACCTAGTGCTAGCGTTTCAAGGTCACTTAACCGTTTAGGATAGGTGAAATCTTCCTTTGCTTGAGGGTTTAGTTTTGCCTCTGTTAGTTTTGTATTGTATAAAACCTTCCCTTGTGTAGATGCTGATTTTACCTTGGGGTAGGTACTGTCTTCCTTTACTAGGGTAAACATATGTAATATATACGCATCTGTCTTTTCCTATCATTGCTGTTTTCTAATGTTTCGTGTGATATTTTTCTGCTCGTATGAAACCCTTTTTAATCAGTAATGAAATGGCTTGTGTTATAGATTTCCGAGAGAAACCTGTTGTAGTAATAAAATACCGATGATGTATCCAATATCGGCTTTTCTTTTTTTAGATACCCAACCTATTGTTTCACGTAATATTATGAGTAGTACTTTTAATTCTTTTTCGGATAAGGTATTTAACATATCAAAAACAGCATTAGGTATCATTGTCGTTGATTTATAATTCATCCGGCAATTGTAATAACTAGAATTCAAAAATATAGTTGGCATTTTGGGTCAGTATTTCGACCTTTTTTAAATAGTTTTTTGATACTGTTTTTAAGAATAGGATGGGACTATGACTCGACTTATTTCAATTGAATTACGATGAGAATCTTTAGAGGAATTTAAAGTTATCTTTTTTGAGAAATATAATTACCAATAAACAGATGAGCAAGCGAAAGAGCAAGGTTTAAAACTTTTGAGAGTAATGGTGGTACTTCTTGAAAATATTGAAATTGGATTAGACAAAGAATCTTATCTTGTGATAGAGTAAAACTGCGACACAAAATTATCAGTTTAAGGATTGAATGAGACAACCGAACAGTTTTTGTGTCGCAACTTAAACTGACTATTCGTTTGTATCTTTTTATTTGCTTCTGAATCCATATAAATACATACTGTATGCTAGAAAGAGTAGTGAAGATAAGAATAGACAAGTAACATCTATTGAAGACCAAATTAAAGAACTTACACGTATTGCAAGAGAAAATGATATACAGATTGTTGAAATTATTTCAGAATCAAAATCGGCTAAAAAACCAGGACGTGAAGGTTTTAATGAAATGCTGCAAAAAATCCATCAAGGACAAGCTGATGGAATTTTGTGCTGGAAACTAGATAGACTAGCAAGGAACCCTATAGATAACGGAAATATTTTTTGAATGGCGCCCCTGTATCTGAGTAAATAACTATTACTTACCGCGCACTGTATAACAAAACAAGAAACTAGCAATGACAAACAATCTACACCAATTGGCCCCTTGTTAAACCATCACAATTCAAGGGTAATTGCTGTTGTTTTTCCGCACCAAATTTATCCCCAAGACATAGCATCCATAATATCGAAATATGCATAAAAATCAAGACCCCCTCTACAAGCAGTGGTATTTCATCTCTTTCTAACGATTATATTTTTGAATCAAGAATACGTTCTTTGCTGAACGTAAATCTAAAATAAGTGGCGTAGTTAATTAGTTAGCTTCAATATTCTCACCGAAGCTAGTAGCTTCATATACATACAAAATAAAAACAACTCCGCAAAACCACCCAGTACATTGAACAGGTATATAACCAGTTTAGAGTCAATGATATAAACAAGACAATTCCTTTCTAGAGATAAATAGGAATCAATGGATAATGAATCGTTAAATACGAAAGAACATCATTAACATTTGTTTTACTTACTGAAACTTCAATATCTGAGAATTTTAAACGCAACAAACCTCCTCTTAGATTTCTCTTTAAACTTTTTGCATACTTAATATTCACAAAATAACTCTTATGTACTCTTTTTATACTAGAAAACTCTCCAGTCAATTCCACCAATGCCTTCATAGAAAATCTAATTAAAATAGATCGAACCACTGGGGATTCATTATTAGTATTTCTCATTAAGTAAAATATCTTCAAATAGTGCCCTTCTGATTTTGCATATAAAAATTGATCAGGATTCAAATTTAATACTTCGTTTTTATTTAGTCCAATAATAGTTATATCAGAAGAATTAACATCAGGCTTCTTGGGACTAACCTGATTGTTAGTATGCTTATATTGGCGTCTAAGAAGCTCTATATTAAATTTATTTTTGTCAACTATTTTCAAATACTTTTTATAAAAAGACAAAGCCATTGTAAAAAACAAGATCGTTACAAAAACATTAAATAATAACTTGCTAAAAAAATGAGAATCCATTGGCAATTGCGCAAACCAATTATCTTCATAACTAAGAACATCATTTAAAACGTACTGACAAACTACAATTAGAAAAACAGACACAATAACAAGTACTAAAAAAAGTTTAAAACTAATCTCTCTATCTTTAAATTCTTTAGACTTATTTCTTTGAGTCATTAGCGAACTATTTATCAAATAATAAGAATATCCAAAACAACACGCATATGCTAAACTATAACAAAGCCTATATGGTGTTTTTAAAAGATACATACAAAAAGGTTCTAAAAAAAAACAAAAACAAAACATCCCAATTAACAAAAACATGGCCTCTACCTCACTACTAACATTAAACGTATCAAAATAAGTTTTCATTTTACTTCGCTCAATTTCAAAATTTCTTTTCCTGCTTTTTACTTTGTTTGTCATTTATTTTAGTTTTAACCGGCTAAATATTATTCAATAATGGAATTACGGCAAATTTATGATTTTGAATAGTTAATTGAGTGATATTTTCAGTTAGAGATTATATTTTCATGTAAAAGTTATTAGTTTCCTGGATATGAGTTTAAAGAGAAAAAACTAACTAACAATACCACGTAAAAATACCTGTTTTAACATTATTTTTTTACCGTAATTAGACTTTTTTTGATTTAGTTTAATAAGAATCATAAATAGTTCTTTTCTTAAATTACTCAAGTTTGAAATTTACCACTAGGAATATAAGCAATAAGTTTATCCTGGTCTCTAACTATATTTATAGATGATGACTGCTTCAAACTACTCATAATATTCATTTATAATTTGAAGAGAATTTGGTTTCCCGTTTTTAAATTGTAATTCTTTTTTACCGAAGGATCATTTGATGTTTGTAAAATTGGCAAAAAATTTGACTGCGATACAATTATTTCATCAAAAGAAAGTGAATTTTTAGGCCTTTGGCTTTCATAAATTAGTACGGGATTTTTTCTTTTTATTATTGTAAATATATTGATTAACAATAGCTCTACTTCAATACAAACTATTTTACCAATTCTATACCTTTCTGGTTTTAGTATCGTTTACTCACTTTATCAGCAAATAAAGTTGAAAACTTACTGCGTTGTATGTATTTCAATAGTGTTTGTTTTAAGCGTTCTAATTATTTTGGCATATAAAAATGTTGGCTTAGAGTTTATAATGCCCAATTACACTAGCATATTATTTTCAGTAGCTATAACTGTTTTAATAGTGAGTTTAATCAAAAACTATTTACATCTAAATGGAAAATCAGAGAAATACATTTATCGTTTAGATTCATTTTTAGAATCTCCTATTTCATCTTTTGGTTTTACTGTTGATAGGATAGAAAATCGAATATTTGATAATGAGATAATAGTAGGAGATATTGATACAAATTTTGAGGTTATATTATTTATGAATCCTCAATGTAAAAGATGTAAACTTATTTTAAAAAATCTATCAAGATTATTTTTAGAATTTGATGATTCTGTACATTTAAGAATATTATATTCTGGGAAAACAGACAGTGATTTTGAAGCAAAAATTATGTTTTTTGAATTGTTAACTTCGTTGGCGTTTTTGAGTCAAAAATAAAAACTTAATTTTTTAAAAAATGAACCTGCTACAGTTACAAAATTAAAATCTCTTTCTCTAGAGGTAAATAAATCTTTATCAGAACAAAGTATATGGTCTAATGAACTTGATTTAGATGGCACTCCGGCTTTGATATTAAATGGGGTTATATTACCCTCGTTTTTTGGAGTTGAAGAATTATCTTATTTGTTAAGGGGAATTAATTGTTAAATTGTAATAATAATTTATCAGTTAATATCACAAGGTGAAAGAACATTCACTTTTGGCTTATCTGTACTCAAATTATTTTGAATTAAACTGTTATATCTACACCCTTTCTATTTTCTTCATTAAAATAGAAAGGGTTAGTTGCCCATTTGTAACATTAAAAAACCTTGCAAACTCCCCTTTCCGGCTATAGTTGACACGACTTCGGAGCTAACTTAAAAGGCGGCGTTTTGCTTAGAGAGGACACAAGGGGTTACTGAAAAGCACTTTGGTGTACTCAGAGACTCTTATCACGGATGGGGATGGAATGAGCGAATGCTACACGTAAAATTTAGTAAACGCGTTGTTGAATTTCTTACTTATAACTATTGGGATGATGAAAGTAATTTATTAGCAAATAGATGTTTATGGTATAGAATTGAAAAAGGAGTTGTCAGAAAATAATTAGCGATATTGATAAGTGTTTCTGAAATGACAATAGATAAGATTGAGAATAATATACTAAACATATCTAAAGTAACAATTAAAAAGGTGGTTGAATTATTAAAAGTTGAAATGAAAGGAAAAACTATATTGCCTTATTTCAGGAGGGGTCAATATTGCAAGTAACGTGTTTAACCACCTAATTTAGCAAATACAAAACCAACTAGAAAACCCGCGAGGATTCATAAAAAGGTTAACACTTCTTTTTATTAATAAAACAAGTGAGTTTTTTGACTCATAGCTAAAATAACTGAACCTATTGCTACTTTGATGTAAATTCATTATTTAAGTGGTATTAAAACAGATTTACAAATGAAAAACATAAGAAGGCGAAAATGTAGTCTTTGCTACAACGCACAATGTTATTGCTTGGAACAAAACAGCAGAAATTATAGAAAAATATCTTGTAAAGGGAAATGAAGTTGCTATTGAAGGTAAGCTAACTAATAGATCTTATGAAGATAAAGATGGAGCTAAAAAATACATTACAGAAATTGTATGTAATGAATTGTTAATGCTCGGAGGTAAGTAGTGTGGATCTTGCTGTGAAAAAGAAAAGCCTTCGTAAATGCGAAGGCTTTTTGTATGTGTGTTATTTTTTAATGAGTTGTAGTGTTTTAGGTATTGTGTTAACGGGCAATTTACAGGTGTTATCAATACATACGTATATTAAGGTTTCACCAATTACGAAACGATTCGTTAACAGTGGTAATTCAGATTCAGTTGTATTATAAGAGACTAAAATATTTGGAACATAGGTCTTATTTAACTGTGCTAATTTGGTTTTGGCATCCTTTCCAGAAATCACCACTTCGTAATATGGATTTGTGAAATTTAGCATTAAATCTAACCAATTAGAAAAAGAACTTGCGTTATTTACCATTTTTGACTTTACATTGTTTAACATGGCTATGGCCATTTCTTTGTAGGTTTTAGAATCTAAATGATGTGACAATGAAAATAAATTTTTGGCCATGATAGAATTGCTAGAAGCAATCACATTGTCTTGATACTCTATTGTTTTGGCAACCAATGACGGATCCTTTTTAGAGGTGAAATAGAACATTTTTGACGTTTCGTTGTAAAAATTAGTGACTGCGTATTGAGTTAGTAATTCAGCCTTTTGCAACCAAAGTTCATTTGCAGTAACCTCATACAACTGAATAAAAGCTTTTGTTGTGGCAGCATAATCTTCTAAATACCCGTTTATAGAAACCTTTCCGTTTTTATAATTATGAAATAATTTCCCTTTTTCAGTTAGTTGGTTTTTTAGGATAAAATGCGCCGCTTTTTCAGCTATTTTTAAATAGGTTTTTTTATTAAAAACGGTATAAGCATCAAGGTATCCACTAATCATCAAGGCACTCCAAGAGGTTAAACTTTTATCGTCTAATCTTGGCTTTTTTCTTTTTTCTTGACGTTTCTTTAATTTCTTTTTCCAGTCAGCTTTTTTGATTTCTAATGCGGCAATGGAAATGGCATTTTCTTTGGTAAACCTGATGTCGTTTACAGATTTTATTAGAACATATTTTTTATCTTCCCAAGATCCATAAGTATTGATATTGTAATAGGTCGAGAACAATTGAAAATCATTCTTTAAAATAGATTGTAATTCTTCTTTTGTCCAAGTATAATACGCTCCTTCTTCTAATTTGTTTGTGCTGGAATAGCTGTCTGCATCTAAGGAAGAATAGAAAACACCTTCGGAGGAAGTGAGTTCTTTTTCAATAAATTCGAGTGTTTCAAAAACAATGTTTTTGTAGGTGTTGTTTTTCGAAATTTGATATGCCTTGGAATATAAACTCACCAACTGAGCATTGTCATATAGCATTTTCTCGAAATGTGGAATGTGCCATTTTTTATCTGTGGAATACCTAGAGAAACCACCGTTTAATTGATCAAAAATACCGCCAAAAGCCATTTTATCTAGGGTGTTTTCTACATGAGCCATGAGTTGAGTGTCATTATTTTGAAAAGCATAGCGCATTAAAAACTGATAGTTGTTTGGCAACATAAACTTTGGAGCGCTATTGGCTCCTCCGAAAGTAACATCAAATTGATTGCTCCATTTTTTCACTTCGTTAGCAATAAAGTCTTTTGTGAAATCTGGTAAAGCTGTATTTAGTGTAATTAGATCAATGTTTTTAATGCCCTCTTCTAATTTATCAGCAAAAGCGTAGAATTTTTCTGGCTCTTTTTTAAAGTTTTCAGAAATTTGTTCCAATGCTTTAAGCCATTGGTTTTTAGAGAAATAGGTACCTCCCCAGATTGGTCTTCCATCTGGTAAAGCGATTACATTTAATGGCCAACCTCCATTTCCTGTCATTAATTGAACAGCTTTCATATATACTTTATCTACATCTGGTCTTTCTTCTCTATCAACTTTTATATTGATGAAATCCGCATTCATTGTTTTTGCAATTAATGAATCTTGAAAGCTTTCTTTTTCCATGACATGACACCAATGACATGCTGCATAACCAACACTAATTACGATGAGTTTGTTCTCTTTTTTAGCTTGCGCTAGAGAATTGTCATTCCAGGCTTTCCAATTTACAGGATTGTGTGCGTGTTGTAATAAATATGGACTTGTTTCATGAATCAATTCATTTGTGAATTGATGCTGTTTCTCGGTATCAGCACAACTGGTACATACAATTAGAATGAGTAAAAAAAGAGATTTTAAGTTCTGTGGCATTAGTTGTTTTTAGAATGGTAAGTTCGTCATTTTTATTCAGAATGATAATATGTAGCACACCATAAATGTGAATATCTTTTGCTTCTTTGTTATTAAGGTAGCTGGCATTATTGCTAAAATGAAACGCTCCTTTTTTCTTTTCTAACAAAATAGATTCTTTAGAAGTATTATATCTAACGGTTTTTGCATCTGAATCATAGCTATTCCTACCTCAAAAACATGATTAAAACCTGTAATTGATGCACTTAGTTCCCATACTTTAATTTTCTGCTTCTTTTTTGAGTTAAATTCTCTGTACAGTCAAATGCGATTGTTAGTTTAGAAATCAATAAGCAAGCGAACAAACCACTAATGACTTGATTAAATAGATCTTGGAATAAAAAAATGAAAAAAATGTTGTGAGGTTAAAATATTTATTGATCTTTGTCCCATCAGTATGAACACACAAATTATTAATATCATTTCTATTATTGTCATTGCTATTTTTGAAAAGCAACGATAAGGAAGTGTATCTATAATTTTAAAAATATTATAAAAAGCCTTCCAAATTTGGAAGGCTTTTTTTATGAATCAAATTAAAGAATGAACATCATCAAGAACATAATTATTGTAGTCATTATCGTCATTATTAGCTCACCAATGAGTTGATACAGATCGTTATTGCCAACAATGAGCAAAAACCTGTATCAACCGATACAGGTTTTTTTTGTTGAAATCTATGGTGTTGAATATCATATCCGAAGCAGTTTAATTGGTTGTAAATCAATATATTAATAAATAATACAAAGAAATGAATATAGATCGAGTCGGTTAGTCCAAAAGCAAACCATACAATGAATAATTATTTTTGATTAGAAAAGAAGAATAACAACATAAAAGGACAATTTTAATTGTCAAAATTTATAAAATGAAATTAAACAAACACAGTAGTAGATTAACGCAAGATGAATCTCAACCAGCATCACAAGCTATGTTGTATGCAGTTGGATTGACCGATGAAGATATGAGCAAAGCCCAAGTGGGAATAGCAAGTACTGGTTATGATGGGAACCCGTGTAATATGCACTTAAATAGTTTAGCTGCAGAGGTTAAAGTTGAATGTAGTATAGCGGGGTTAGTTGGGTTAGGATTCAATACCATTGGTGTGAGTGATGGGATTTCAATGGGGACATCTGGAATGAATTATTCGCTTGCTTCTAGAGATATTATAGCAGATTCTATAGAAACGGTGATGCATGCTCAGAGCTATGACGGTTTAATTTCTGTGGTAGGGTGTGATAAGAATATGCCTGGAGCAGTTATTGCGATGCTGCGATTAAATCGCCCATCTATTATGATGTATGGCGGAACAATCGCTTCAGGAAATTACAAAGGAAAAAAACTAAACATTGTATCTGCCTTTGAAGCATTGGGACAAAAAGTTGCTGGAGAAATTGGAGAAGATGAATATAGAGAAATCATTAAAAGAGCAATTCCAGGAGCTGGTGCTTGTGGTGGAATGTACACTGCAAATACCATGGCATCTGCAATTGAAGCAATGGGATTCTCATTACCATACAATTCATCAATTCCTGCAGAAAACCCAAACAAATTATCAGAAAGTGAAAGAACCGCTTTGTCGCTTAAAAAGCTACTGGAGTTAGATCTAAAACCATTGGATATCATTTCTAAAGAATCAATAGAAAATGCCATTGCATTGGTAAATGCTTTGGGAGGATCAACAAATGCAGTGTTACATTTTTTAGCAATTGCGCACGCGGCAGACATTGAATTTACATTAGAAGATTTTCAACGAGTAAGTGATAGAACACCACTAATTGCAGATTTAAAACCGAGTGGAAAATACTTAATGGAAGATGTTAATGGTGTAGGTGGAACTCCGGCTGTAATGAAATACCTATTAGATAACGGCTATTTACATGGCGATTGCATGACCGTTACCGGAAAAACATTGGCAGAAAATTTGGCATCTGTTGCACCTTTATTATTTGATGATGCTCAAGATGTAATTTATCCAAAAGACAAGGCGTTAAAAACTTCAGGAAATATTCAAATAATCTATGGAAACCTTGCTGTAGAAGGAGCAGTAGCAAAAATAAGCGGAAATGAAGGATTACTTTTTGAAGGGAAAGCAGTGGTTTATGATGGAGAGCAAGCTGCAAATACAGGGATTTCTAAGGGAGAAGTTAGTCGAGGCGATGTAGTCGTCATCCGGTATGTAGGGCCAAAAGGAGGCCCGGGAATGCCAGAAATGTTAAAACCAACTTCATTAATTATGGGAGCAGGTTTAGGAAAATCTGTTGCATTAATTACCGATGGACGTTTTTCTGGAGGAACTCACGGATTTGTAGTTGGTCACATTACACCAGAAGCGCAATCTGGAGGAACCATTGCACTTTTAAAAACTGGAGATACCATTAAAATTAGCGCAGAAGACAACACCATTAATGTAGTGCTTTCTGAAAAAGAATTGGCTAAAAGAAAAGCCAATTGGACAGCACCAGCATTGAAACACACCAAAGGAATATTATACAAATACGCAAAAACAGTTGCATCAGCATCCAAAGGATGTGTAACAGATGCTTTTTAATACAATAGTTATGGAAACAAAAACACAAACCACAACGAAAACGAGTCAAGAGAAAATAACACATATTTCTGGAGCTGAGGCAGTAGTAAAATGCTTATTGGCTGAAGGTGTTGATTTATTGTATGGATATCCTGGAGGTGCCATAATGCCAATTTATGATGAATTGTATAAATACCAAGATCAATTACAACACGTGTTAACCCGCCATGAGCAAGGAGCTACACATTCGGCGCAAGGATATGCAAGAGTTACTGGTAAAGTAGGAGTTGCCATGGCAACTTCTGGCCCAGGAGCAACCAATTTAGTTACTGGAATTGCAGATGCACAGATAGATTCTACACCCATGGTTTGTATTACGGGACAGGTTGGGAAACATTTATTAGGAACCGATGCCTTTCAAGAAACAGATATTGTTGGTATCTCTACACCTGTTACGAAATGGAATTATCAAATAACTGAAGCTTCTGAGATTCCAGAAGTTTTAGCAAAAGCATTTTATATTGCGCGCTCTGGAAGACCAGGGCCTGTGTTGATTGATATTACCAAAAACGCACAGTTTGATACATTTGATTTTGAATATAAAAAATGTACATCAATTAGAAGTTATAAAGCAGTACCAGATGTTGATGAAGAACGGTTATTAGCAGCTGCAGAATTGGTAAATACTGCGAAGAAACCACTAATTGTTTTTGGTCAAGGTGTCATATTAGGTGAAGCGGAAGCGGAGTTTAAAGCATTGATTGAGAAAACAGGGATTCCGGCTGCTTGGACAATTTTAGGACTGTCTGCCATCCCATCTAAGCATCCATTAAATGTTGGTATGGTTGGAATGCATGGGAATTATGGACCGAATAAATTAACTAATGAATGTGATTTATTAATTGCAATCGGAATGCGATTCGATGACCGTGTTACTGGTGATTTGAGTCGCTATGCAAAACAAGCAAAAGTGATTCATTTTGATATTGACCCAGCTGAAATTGATAAAAATGTAAAAACGGATGTTGCTGTTTTAGGAGATTCAAAAGAAACACTGGCGAAAATTTTACCATTAGTACATGAAAATTCTCATGAATCTTGGTTGCAGGAATTTAGAGATTTTGATGCCATTGAGTTTGATAAAGTAATTAAGGATGAACTGTACCCAACTGAAGGAGGGATTACAATGGGGGAGGTTTTGAAAGAAATCAATCAAGTAACAAAAGGAAAAGCTGTTATTGTTTCTGATGTTGGACAACATCAAATGTTTGCCTGTAGATATGCAGAGTTTAAACAATCAAAAAGTAACATTACCTCTGGAGGGTTAGGAACAATGGGCTTTGCATTACCAGCTGCAATTGGTGCTAAAATGGGTGCGCCAGAGAGAGAGGTAATTGCAATTATTGGTGATGGTGGGTATCAAATGACGATTCAAGAATTGGGAACTATTTTTCAAACCAAAGCAGCTGTAAAAATAGTGGTCTTAAACAACGAGTTTTTAGGAATGGTACGTCAATGGCAGCAGTTATTTTTTGACAAGAGATATGCCTCAACAGAAATGACCAACCCAGATTTTGTTACCATCGCAAAAGGATATCATATCGATGCACAAAGAGTTAAAAAAAGAGAAAACCTAACGGCAGCAATTGAAGAAATGATTGCTTCTAAAGATTCATATTTCTTGGAAGTTTGTGTAGAGAAAGAGAACAATGTATTTCCAATGATACCTACAGGAGCATCGGTTTCAGATATCAGATTAAGTTAAAAAAGTTTAAAAATGAACACAGAAAATAAATCATATACAATTTCAATATACACAGAGAATAATCTTGGATTGTTAAATAGAGTTTCAGCAATTTTTCTAAAAAGACATATCAATATTGAAAGTTTAACGACCTCTCAATCTGAAATTGAAAATGTAAACAGATTTGTAATTGTTGCAGCAATGACCGAACATCAAGCGTATAAAATTGTCGGACAATTAGAAAAGCAAATTGAAGTGATTAAAGCCTATGCACATACTGATGAAGAAACAATTTATCAAGAAACAGCATTGTTTAAGGTAGCTTCAGATTCGTTGTTTGATGAGCGTCAAATTCAGAATATTATCAAAGACAGCCATGCAAATATTGTCACCGTTTCACGAGAGTTTTTTGTGATTGAAAAAACAGGAAGAAGACATGAAACAGAACAATTATATCAAGATTTGAAACCTTATAAATTGATGCAATTTGTAAGATCAGGAAGAATATCAGTAACCAAAGAGCAAATGAATATTTCAAAAATGCTTGCCGCATTTTAATACATAATAAACTAAAAATGAAAAATTATTTTAACACGTTATCATTAAGAGATCAATTAACAGAATTAGGAAAATGCAGATTTATGGAATCTTCTGAATTTGAAGATGGCGTAGCAGCATTAAAAGACAAGAGAATTGTTATTGTAGGATGTGGAGCTCAAGGATTAAACCAAGGGTTGAACATGAGAGATTCTGGATTAGACATTTCTTATACATTACGTGCGCAAGCAATTGCAGAAAAAAGACAGTCGTTTTTAAATGCAAGTGAAAACGGATTTTCAGTTGGTACATACGAAGAGCTTATACCTACTGCCGATTTGGTATTAAATTTAACACCAGACAAGCAACATACAAATGTGGTAACTGCTGTAATGCCTTTGATGAAAAAAGGAGCAACATTATCGTATTCTCATGGGTTTAATATTGTTGAAGAAGGCATGCAAGTACGTAAAGATTTAACGGTAATAATGGTGGCGCCAAAATGTCCAGGTTCTGAAGTAAGAGAAGAATATAAAAGAGGATTTGGTGTGCCAACATTAATTGCTGTGCATCCAGAAAACGATCCCCAAGGAAAAGGATTAGCACAGGCAAAAGCATATGCTGTGGGAACTGGAGGGCACAAAGCAGGAGTGTTACAATCGTCTTTTGTAGCAGAAGTAAAATCTGATTTAATGGGAGAACAAACCATTTTGTGTGGGGTGTTGCAAACAGGAGCAATTTTATCTTTTGATAAAATGGTTGAAGAAGGAATTGAACCAGGGTATGCAGCCAAGTTAATTCAGTATGGTTGGGAAACAATTACTGAAGCGTTAAAACATGGCGGAATTACGAATATGATGGATCGGTTATCGAATCCAGCAAAATTGAAAGCGTTTGCAATCTCTGAAGAATTGAAAGAAATTATGCGTCCATTGTTTCAAAAACATATGGATGATATTATGTCTGGTCATTTTTCTAAAACCATGATGGAAGATTGGGCAAAGGATGATAAAAATTTATTGTCTTGGAGAGCTGCTACCGGAGAGACTGCTTTTGAAAAAACAACCGTTGCAACTCAAGAAATTTCTGAACAAGAATATTTTGATCATGGAACTTTATTGGTTGCTTTTGTAAGGGCTGGAGTAGAATTGGCATTTGAAACGATGACAGAGTCTGGAATTATTGCAGAGTCGGCATACTATGAATCATTACATGAAACACCATTAATTGCAAATACAATTGCACGTAAAAAATTATACGAAATGAATCGTGTAATTTCTGATACTGCAGAATACGGATGTTACTTATTTGACCATGCGTGTAAACCTTTATTAACCGATTTTATGAAAACCGTGAAAACAGATATTATTGGAAAACCATATAGTTCAGGGAATGATGCCGACAATCAACAATTAATTGCAGTAAATAGCGCTATTAGAAATCACGAAGTAGAAAAAGTTGGAGCTGTTTTAAGAGCATCAATGACTGCTATGAAACAAATATAAGAATGTCAATTCGAGTGAATTTATGAGGTGTCAATAAACTTGTATCGAGAACAGCTTGAAATAAAATAGCATCTCGACACTAATTTTCTTTTTGAAAGAAAACAAAATTCACTCGATGTGACATCATGTTGAAAAATATACAATGAACGTTAAAACAACAACATATTACCCAAAATTAATTGATATAAAGGAAGCTGTAACTGTATTGAAAGATGTAGTTACAGTTACTCCTTTAACTCAAAACATCAATTATTCGAGAAAATTTGAAGCAAATATTTTACTGAAAAGAGAAGATTTGCAGCAGGTTCGTTCCTATAAAATTAGAGGTGCTTATAATAAAATAAGTTCTCTATCAGCAACCGAATTAAAAACCGGAATTGTGTGTGCAAGTGCTGGTAACCATGCACAAGGAGTTGCTTTTGCGTGTCATAAATTAAAAATTCACGGCACAATTTTTATGCCTACACCAACTCCAAAACAAAAGTTAGAACAAGTAGAAATGTTTGGTGGTGCATACGTGACAGTTAAATTAGTTGGAGATACCTTTGATGATGCTCAAAAAGAAGCGGCAAGTGAATGTGAGTTACAAGGGAAAACTTTTGTGCATCCATTTAACGACCCTAAAATTATTGAAGGACAAGCAACAGTTGGATTAGAATTGTTAGCGCAAGTTAATGAACCAATAGATTATGTTTTTGTCCCTGTTGGTGGTGGAGGTTTGGCGTCAGGATTGTCAACGGTTTTTAAAATTTTATCACCAAAAACAAAAATTATCGGCGTAGAACCAGAAGGAGCTCCGTCAATGAAAACTGCTTTTGAGCAGAATAAAAATGTATACCTTTCAAAGATTGAGAAATTTGTAGACGGTGCTGCTGTACAGCAAGTAGGTGATCTTACATTTGAAATTTGTAAACAGAATTTAGATCAAATGATCACCGTTCCAGAAGGCAAAGTGTGTCAGACCATTTTAGATTTATACAACAAAGATGCGATTGTGGTAGAACCTGCAGGGGCATTGACTATTTCTGCGTTGGATTATTTTGCTAATGAAATTAAAGGGAAAAACGTAGTTTGTGTTGTGAGTGGATCTAATAATGACATTACTAGAACTGCAGAAATTAAAGAACGAGCACTATTGTATAATGGCTTAAAACATTATTTTATAATCCGCTTTCCACAGAGAGCAGGTGCCTTAAAAGAATTTGTTGCTGATGTTTTAGGACCTCATGATGATATAACACATTTTGAGTATTCTAAAAAACACAATCGTGAAAACGGACCTGCAATCGTTGGTGTTGAATTAAAAAGCAACTTAGACTTAGAACCTTTAATCAAACGAATGAAAGTGCGAAATTTCTACGGAGATTATTTAAATGATAAACCTGATTTGTTTCAATATTTGATATAACTTGCGTTAAAATTTATTTTTATGAATTCTGATCTTCTACATCAAATAACTAAAATAATTTCTATCACAGGAAAGGAAATAGAGGTGTTAAAAAGTAAGTTTAAAAAGAAAACACTTAAAGTATCCGAAGTATTGCATTTGAAAGGGAATATTTGCAATTTTGAAGCGTACGTACAAAAAGGAATGCTAAGAAGTTATTATACCATTGAAAATGGAACGGAACGCATTATTCAGTTTTTTGAAGAAGGACAATGGGTAGGAGATTTTGATAGCTTTCTGTCATCAAGTCCGTCTAAATTTACCATTCAAGCTTTAGAAAATTGTGAATTAATAATATTTTCAAAAGAAACGATAAACTCATTATCAAATCAAATTTCTAACTGGAGTATACTTAGAGAGTTTTTTTACAAAAAAATATTTATTCAAAAAGACAAACATACAGAGTCTTTGTTAACTAGTACTCCAGAACAATGGTACACGAATCTTTTAAAAAATAGACCGCAATTATTAAATAGAGTCCCTCAATACTTCATTGCTCAATATATTGGAATTCAACCAGAAAGTTTAAGTCGCATTCGAAAAAGAATTGCTAAAAACGATTTTTCTTAACCGAGATCAATGCATTTTTGAGAATAGGATTCGTTCTTTGTTACATAAATATCTAAGTACATTAGAAAACATGAAACAAAAGAAATATATAAAATTATTAGAAAGTATTTCTCCAAAATTGACGGCGAGAATTGCTTTTCATTTTATCTCCAATCCGAAAATTAAAAAATTCAGATCCTTTGAAAAGGCTATAGAGCTAGAGGCTAAAAAAAGCACAATGCAATTTAAAAAGTTCTCAATTGCGATGTATGAATGGGGAGAAGGAGAAAAAACGGCATTATTAGTCCATGGTTGGGAAGGCAGAGCATCTAATTTTGGAGCAATAATCCCAAGACTTTTAAAGAAAGGGTATAAGGTTATTAGTTTCGATGCTCCAAGTCATGGAAATAGCACAAAAAGAAAAACGAGCTTTTTTGATATTCCTGAATTAATAGAGGTCATTCTAAAAAAAGAAACATATAACCTTATAATTACTCATTCCATTGGTAGTGTGCTAACCTTAATGGCAATGAACGCTATAAAATATAAGGGAAATATTTTGATACAATGTACAACTCCAGATAAATTTGAAGATTATATTGAGGATACAATTCGTTATTTTGGATTGACAAATAAAACAAAAAATGCTTTTATATCTTTAATAAGAAACACTACGGGACACGAACCATTAGCAATGCAGGCAAGTGTTTTTGTGAAAAACATCTCATTTAATCAAGCTCTTTTTTTACATGATAAAAATGATAGAATCATTAATGTTGAAAGCTCTAAAAAAGTTTCTAGTAAAATGGAAAATGCTAAATTTATGGAGCTAGAAAGCACAGGGCATTTTAAAATGCTTTGGTCAGAAAAGGTTTTAGATATTATTGAAGGGCATGTTTAAAAAAAGGGTTTAGAGTTATTCAATAAAAGAATATATGAGAAGTGTTTTAATACAGATTATTTAAATGATAAACCTGATTTATTTCAATATTTGATATAACTTGCATTAAATTTAACTCAAGATTCCCATTGAAAAATATTTTCACAAATAACAACATTCCAGTTAATTATAAAATTATACAAGCCTATAATCAAGATACATATCTTATAAACGGCGAACTTAAACAATGGAAAGGAGACACTTCTAAAGTGTACTCTCCTATCTACACCCAAAATTCTGATGGAAAATTAGCAGCTACATTTTTAGGGAATATTCCAGACCTTGGTGAAACGGAAGCTTTAGATGCTTTAGATTCGGCAGTAAATGCCTATGATAAAGGACGCGGTGAATGGGCAACTTTAAAAATTGACGAACGTATAGCATGTGTCAGTAATTTTGCCAAAATGATGCTGAAAACTCGTGATGAGGTGGTGAAGTTGTTGATGTGGGAAATAGGGAAACCGTATGTAGAATCTTGCAATGAATTTGATAGAACTATTGAATATATTGAAGACACCATTTTAGCTTTAAAAGCAATGGATATAAAAGCTTCTGAAGTTAAAGATCATAGTGGTATTTTAGCACAAGTTAGAAGAGCTCCTTTGGGAGTTGTATTGTGTTTGAGTCCTTATAATTATCCTTTAAACGAAACTTTTTGTTTGTTGATTCCTGCTTTAATTATGGGGAATACAACGATATTTAAACCTGCTAAGCACGGAATTTTATTGCTTTCACCTTTACTAAATGCTTTTCAAAAGTGTTTTCCAAAAGGGGTTGTAAATATTATTTATGGAAGCGGAAGAACATTGGCTACTCCAATCTTAAAATCAGGAAAAGTTGATGTATTGGCTTTGATAGGTAATAGTAAATCTGCAAATATCTTACAAGAATACCATCCGAAGAAAAATAGGTTGCGTTTGGTATTAGGTTTAGAAGCGAAAAACCCGGGAATTATTTTACCAGATTGCGATTTAGACCTGACGGTTAAAGAATGTGTTTTAGGATCATTGGCTTTTAACGGACAACGTTGTACAGCATTGAAAATATTGTTTGTACATGAAGACATTGTTGAAGAATTTAATCAGAAATTTGTTGAAGCGATAGAACAATTAAAAGGAGGTTTACCTTGGGAAGAAGGTGTACATATTACCCCTTTGCCAGAACCTCACAAACCAGATTATATTCAAGAATTGATTGTTGATGCTCAAGCTAAAGGGGCAACAGTAATCAATCCGTCAGGGAATTATTTTGAAAAAAGCTTTGCGAGTCCAACAGTATTGTATCCTGTAAATAATGCCATGAAAGTATATCATGAAGAGCAGTTTGGACCGGTAGTTCCAATTCTTTCTTTTAAAGAGATTTCTGAACCTTTAGCATATGTTTCTGAATCTAATTATGGGCAACAAGTAAGTTTGTTTAGTCAAAACCCTGATTCATTAGCACCGTTAATTGATTCGTTGGTAAACCAAGTTTGTAGAGTAAATATCAACACAAAATGTCAACGAGGACCAGATGTATTACCTTTTGTAGGGAGAAAAGATTCGGCAGTAAGTACCTTAAGTGTACATGATGCTTTGCGTACTTTTTCGATAAGAACCATGGTTGCTTTTAGAAGTACAGATGTGAATACTCAAATTTTAGACGATTTATTAAAAAGTGAAAAGTCAAATTTTATAAATCGTTGATTATTAAGTCTGTGATTGCATTTGTGTTGACTGTTAAATTCATAACAAATCATTCTAATTTGTCAATTTTTAATAAAAATCACCAAAAATAAAAATTCGATTCCTTTTATTTTGATAAATAGTTGTAGGTTTGTCGCATGAATCTTTTAAAAAATAAAATACGTAGTACTGTTCCCAGTATGTTTGTTCGCTTACGCCGCCGCAGCTAAAAGCGAACAGAACAATCTATTTACGTAATTTTTATTTTTTTATTCCTTGTACAATTTCAATTTCATATCAATATTACCTGTAGTTATTCCTTCGAATAACCCCGCAGTTGTACGCCCTATTTTTCGCCGTCGCCCGTTGGGTGTACTATAATTTCTTGAACCTAGGTGAGTCCGGTTCTTCTTTCAAAACAATTTATTTTCATAAAAAAATCACGAATCACGAATAATTAGAATGTATTCTATTTCGTAATCAATGCTCTTTATGGGGTGTAATTAATTTAAAATCAAGAACAATGGAAATTGTTATTGCCGATAAATCACATAGTATATACGCAGAAATTATCTGTAACACCATTGCAGAATCTGCGAATGTTAGGGGTACAGGAATTGCAAAACGAACACCAGAATACATCATTACTAAAATGACAAATGGCAATGCCGTGATCGCTTTAGAGGATAAGAAATTTGCTGGATTTTGTTATATCGAATCTTGGGGGCATGGGAAGTTTGTTGCCAATTCGGGATTGATTGTACACCCAGAATTTAGAAAAAAAGGACTGGCAAAAAAGATAAAAGCCACCGTATTTGAACATTCAAGAACCAAATTTCCAGCAGCTAAAGTATTTTCAATAACGACGGGATTGCCTGTAATGAAATTGAATAGTGATTTGGGATATAAGCCTGTTACTTTTTCTGAATTGACAGATGATCAATCTTTCTGGAAAGGATGTCAAACTTGTAAAAACTATGATGTTTTACAAAGAACTAAACAACAAATGTGCTTATGTACAGGAATGTTATTCGATCCATCAACAAAAGAAAACAACAACAAAGTAAAAATTAAAGAGAAGGTTTTTCAGAGATTGAAAAGAATCAAAGAAAGTATCTATTTAAAAAAAGAGAAAAAATGAAAAAATTAGTCATCGCTTATAGTGGAGGTTTAGATACATCGTACTGTGCAGTTAGTTTGTCAAAAGCAGGGTATGAAGTGCATGCTGTTAGTGTAAATACAGGAGGATTTACAGGAAAAGAAATACAAGAGATAGAAGGAAATGCTTATAAAATGGGGGTTTCAACTTATAAGAATATTGACGCAGTAGCTACCTTTTATCAAAAAGTAGTCAAGTATTTGATCTTCGGAAATGTATTGAAGAACAATACCTATCCATTATCTGTAAGTGCAGAAAGAATTATTCAGGCCATAGAAATAGCAACTTATGCAAAAAGTATAGATGCAAAATATATTGCACATGGAAGTACAGGTGCTGGAAACGATCAGGTACGATTTGATATGATTTTTCAAACCATTGCTCCAGAAATCGAAATTATTACACCCATTAGGGACCAACAGTTATCGAGACAAGAAGAAATACAATATTTAAAAGACAACGGGATTGATTTGTCTTGGGAAAAAGCAAAATACTCTGTAAATAAAGGATTGTGGGGAACAAGTGTTGGTGGTGAAGAAACACTGACCTCTAACAAAGCATTGCCAGAAAAAGCCTATCCATCGCAGTTAGAAAAAGAGGGAGAAGAGCAGGTAAAGTTGACGTTTAAAAACGGAGAATTTGTAGCGATGAATTGCGTGATCGATTCGCCAGAAAATAACATCCAGAAACTAAATGAATTGGCATCTACCTATGCAATTGGAAGAGATATTCACGTGGGAGATACGATTGTTGGAATCAAAGGAAGAGTTGGCTTTGAAGCAGCAGCGGCGATAATTATAATTAAAGCGCATCACTTATTAGAGAAACATACCTTAACAAAATGGCAATTACAACACAAAGAGTATTTGTCTAGTTTTTACGGAATGCATTTGCATGAAGGGCAGTATTTGGATCCTGTAATGAGAGATACAGAAGCTTTTTTAGAAAGCAGTCAAGCAGCAGTAACAGGTGATGTTTGTGTAACTCTAAAACCGTATCATTTTCAATTAGATGGGATTGCTTCCAAACACGATTTAATGAATGCGAAATTTGGAACCTATGGAGAAGAAAATAAAGCATGGACAGCAAATGATGCCAAAGGCTTTATCAAGATTCTTGGAAATCAAAATAAAATATATCAACAAGTAAATTCATAAAAATGATACAGGTAGGAATTATTGGAGGCGCTGGGTATACAGCAGGAGAATTGATTCGATTGTTGATACATCACTCAAAAGTTGAAATCAATTTTGTGTATAGTACCTCGAATGCTGGAAATAAAATTAGTAGTATTCACCAAGATTTGGTTGGCTCTTTTGAGCTGTATTTTTCGCACGTG
>Ga0209292_1000783_pt1 | contig 40781 bp, 37 predicted proteins | sample GOMGulsemesocosm_2_FD_184634 | JGI IMG/M metagenome (GOLD analysis project Ga0209292, IMG submission 184634) | Methane-oxidizing microbial communities from mesocosms in the Gulf of Mexico - GOM9C Gulf of Mexico (SPAdes) (version 2) | ecosystem: Environmental > Aquatic > Marine > Cold seeps...
AGCACGACCTTTAGCACGACGACGCTGAATTACACTGCGACCGCCTTTAGTAGCCATTCTTGCACGGAAACCGTGTACACGTGCACGTTTGATTCTGCTTGGTTGGAATGTTCTTTTCATTTTAATAGCTCACACTTTGTTCAGTCTAAAGGTACCCAAAAGATTTTATCAAAAGGGTGACCAGGAATACGGATGAAAATTCAAGAGCGGGGATTCTAGTGAATTTGGTGCTGATCTGCAAATATTTTCGACAAATTTTCAATAACTTAGCGTGTTTTTTAATTGTTTAGCATCAAAATGGAATGTAACAACAATATATAGTGCTAAGTTATAAAGATTTATCTATTTATAGTGTTTTAACGCGGCAGACTATTTATTACAAATTACCTTTTTAATAGAGTGAAAAAGAATAATTTTTTTTACGGTCAGCAATGCATACGAAAACATTATAACTACCTGAAAAATAAAAGGAATAGGTATATTAGTTTAAAACCACACCCTGTGGATAACTCGTTTCTAAAAGGGTAGAATCTCGGGTTCAATTAGTTTGTCCTAAATTAAATAATAACGAGAACACTCCTACGTGACGAATACCCTTTGGACCAATTGTATCGAATGTTTGCAGCAGGAATTGCCTGCGCAACAATTCAATACCTGGATCCGCCCTCTGCAAGTTGACCGAAATGGTACAACTTTGCGTTTGCTTGCTCCGAACCGTTTTGTAAAAGATTGGGTGGCACAGCGTTATTTGGAACGTATTAATGAAATTGTTGTTGGTGATCCGCAGGCCAACGGCGTTGAACTAGTAGAAGTAATTATCGGCAGTAAAAAAGTTGCGCCTGATAATGTTGAGTCTTCAGAAGCTATAGAGGTAGCGCCAAAGGCAAATACCCCCCCCCCCCCAGCAGACTCGTTCTGCTAATAACGCTACAGGGGATAAAAAACCAGCTGCTAGGCAGGCCCGCAACGATCTGAATAATAATTTCACCTTCGACTCCTTTGTTGAGGGTAAGTCGAACCAATTAGCGCGCGCCGCAGCTTTGCAGGTGGCCGATAATCCTGGTGATGCTTATAACCCGCTATTTATATATGGTGGTAGCGGCTTAGGTAAAACCCACCTTATGCATGCGGCGGGTAATCTTTTACTTAAATCAAAACCTGACGCCAAGGTAGTGTATCTACACTCCGAACGCTTTGTTGGCGATATGGTGAAGGCTTTTCAAAGTAACACCATTAATGAGTTTAAGAATTTCTACCGTTCCGTTGATGCGCTGCTGATTGATGATATTCAGTTCTTTGCGGGTAAAGACCGCTCTCAGGAAGAGTTCTTTCATACCTTTAATGCCTTGCTTGAAGGTGGTCAGCAAATGATCCTAACCTGTGACCGTTACCCGAAAGAAATTGACGGCCTTGAGGAACGTTTGAAGTCACGCTTTGGTTGGGGTTTGACGGTGGCTGTTGAGCCGCCTGAGTTGGAAACCCGTGTTGCTATTTTAATGAAAAAGGCGGAGCAATCAAAGATTCACTTGCCTAGTGATACAGCCTTTTTTATAGCACAAAAAATCCGCTCTAATGTTCGAGAGTTAGAGGGCGCCCTTAAGAGAGTGATAGCGAGTGCTCACTTCACGGGTAAGGAAATCGACACAGAATTTGTCCGTGAAGCTTTAAAAGATCTGTTGGCCTTACATGACAGGCAGATTAGTATTAGTAATATTCAGCGTACTGCGGCTGAGTACTACAACATTAAAATGGCTGACCTGCTTTCCAAGCGTCGCACTCGTTCTGTGGCAAGACCCAGACAGGTTGCTATGGCGTTGGCGAAGGAATTAACAAGCCACAGTTTACCAGAAATTGGTGACGCCTTTGGTGGCCGAGATCACACTACTGTTTTACATGCGTGTCGTAAGGTTGTGGAGCTTAAAGAAACAAATGCTGATATCAGGGAAGACTATAAAAACCTATTACGGTTGTTGAGTACTTAATACGGTAACGGTTGTTCCGTTATCGAGATAAAGATAAGAATTTGGTTTTGGGGTTAACGCTATGAAATTTGTTATTTCGCGAGAAGATTTGATAAAGCCACTAACGTTGGTGGCTGGTGTTGTGGAGCGCAGGCAGACACTGCCTGTGCTATCTAATATTTTGATTGTTGTTGATGGTAATCAGTTATCTTTGACCGGGACCGATTTAGAGGTTGAGTTGGTAGGTCGCGTAACTTTGAGTGAGCCAGCTGAATCCGGTGAGATTACAGTGCCAGCGCGCAAGTTGATGGATATCTGTAAAACGATGCCTGATGACGCGCAAATTACTCTGCAACTCGAAGAAGATAAAATTATCCTCAAATCTGGCCGTAGTCGTTTTTCCCTGACTACCTTGCCAGCCTCTGATTTTCCAAGTGTTGAAGAGAGCCCTCAAACTCTTAATTTCTCTGTGCAGCAATCTGAGCTTAAACGACTTATTGACCGTACCAGTATTGCGATGGCGCAACAGGATGTTCGCTATTATCTGAATGGCATGTTGTTTGAAATCCAGAATAGTCAGTTGCGTGCAGTTGCTACTGATGGCCACCGTTTGGCGATGAGTGAGGCTGCAGCGGATATTTCTACTGGTGAGCTGCGTCAGGTAATTATTCCGCGTAAAGGTGTCATGGAGCTTAACCGCCTGTTTTCTGGTGATACAGAAGATTTTGTAAAAATCGTAATGAGCTCAAATCATATTAGAGCAGTAACAGATAATTTTACTTTCACCTCTAAATTGGTGGATGGCAAATTCCCTGATTACCAGCAGGTAATCCCTAAAAACAGTACACGAGAAATGCTTGTTGAGCGTGAACTGTTAAGACAGGTTTTGAATCGCATTGCGATTTTGTCTAACGAAAAATACCGTGGTGTTCGGTTGATTGTTGAGAACGATCTATTACAAGTGTTTGCTAACAACCCGGAACAAGAAGAAGCGGAGGAGTCATTGATGGTTAAGTATGATTCTGAAGGACTTGAGATAGGTTTTAATGTTGGTTATTTGTTGGATGTATTATCGGTCACTTCAAGCACAAACGTTAAGGTTTGTTTCGCGGATGCCAATAGCAGTATTGTAATCGAAGAGGTTTCTGAAAATCCTGATTCACTTTATGTTGTTATGCCGATGAGGCTTTAGATTCCAGTAATTAAAAAGGGAGCTTTTTTGAGCTCCCTTTTTGGTTTTGTAGTATATGTCTATTTCTCGTTTATCCGTCACTAATCTACGTAACATTGGTTCTGTCGAACTGTTGCCTTGTCCTGCCGTTAATTTAATTGTCGGGGCCAATGGAAGCGGTAAAACCAGTTTGCTTGAAGCTATCTATCTACTTGGTCGAGCCCGTTCGTTTAAAACGAACAAAAGCAGTGTTTTTGTTCGGCAGGGTGAAAGTCAGGCAACAGTCTTTGGTCAGATAAATACACTTTCAGATCTCCCTCCGATAAGTGTAGGTGTTTCAAAAACCATTAGTGGTGATCATCAAATCAAGGTTGCAGGCAACACTCTCTCATCTGCATCAACTTTGTTAGAGCTTTTACCTATTCAATTGATTGAGCCTGATACGTTTAAGTTACTTTCTGGCGGACCAAGTTATCGAAGGCAGTTTGTTGATTGGGGTGTGTTCCACGTGGAACATAGTTTTTTTGATAGCTGGCAGCGTTTAAATCGTTGTTTAAAACAGCGCAATAGGCTGTTAAGACGTGGTAAAATTGAACGTTCTGTATTAGCGGTATGGGATCAGGAGTTTCTGCTACATGCTGAGAGCATCACAAAGCAGCGAAGCTCATACATCGGACAGCTAAAACCTTTCTTTTACAGGGTGCTTTCTGAGCTTGTTGCTGATGACCTAAATGGTATAGAGATAGAGTTCTATAGAGGCTGGAGTTCAAAAGTCTCTTTAGAAAAGACATTAGAAGCAAATATTGAAACAGATTCGAAGCGTGGTTTTACACAAGCAGGTCCTCAGCGTGCAGACCTGAAAGTAAAATATCTCGATCAAAATGCTTCTGATATGTTGTCCAGAGGGCAGCAAAAGCTAGTTATTTGTGCTTTAAAAATTTCTCAGGGTTATTTGTTTTCTCAGAACACAGGTCGTACTTGTATTTATCTGTTGGACGATTTAGCTGCTGAATTGGATGAGGTTTACCGAGAGCGTTTGTGTCACTTGCTCTCAAAGCTGGATTGCCAGCTATTTATCACGAGTGTGGATGAACAGCTTTTTTCCAGAAGCTGGCCCTCAATGGATGTGAAAGTGTTTCACGTGAAACAGGGTGAACTGGAACAGTAATTAATTGCCGGGATAAGGTTTATATTTATGAGTGAACAAGATTCTTACGACTCGTCGAGTATTAAAGTACTTAAAGGACTTGATGCGGTACGCAAACGACCAGGTATGTATATTGGTGATACCGATGATGGTACCGGTTTGCACCATATGGTCTTTGAGTTGGTTGATAACTCGATAGATGAGGCCCTGGCGGGTCACTGTGATGAAATTACTGTAACGATCCACCCGGACGAATCTGTGAGTGTGACAGATAATGGCCGGGGTATTCCTGTTGATATCCATGAAGATGAGGGTGTTTCTGCTGCTGAAGTTATTATGACGGTGCTGCATGCCGGCGGTAAATTTGATGATAACAGTTATAAGGTATCGGGTGGTTTACACGGTGTGGGCGTATCGGTAGTGAATGCGTTGTCTAGCGAACTACACCTAACGGTGCGCCGTAACGGTAAGGTATATGAACAAAAATATGTACATGGCGTACCACAAGAAGCGATAAAAGAAATTGGAACAACGGAAGTGTCAGGTACTGAGGTTCGTTTTGTCGCATCACCGGAAACCTTTCACAATATTAAATTCCATTTTGACCAACTCGCTAAACGGTTACGTGAATTGTCATTCCTGAATTCCGGTGTGGCTATTGTCCTAAAAGATGAGCGTAGTGGTAACAGTGAGAAGTTCTGTTATGAAGGTGGTTTGCGCGCCTTTGTTGAGTATCTAAATCAAAATAAGAAGTCGATTAATAAGATCTTCCACTTCAATAAAGATAGGGAAGACGGTATCAGTGTTGAAGTTGCGTTACAGTGGAACGATGGTTATCAGGAGAATATCTACTGTTTTACCAACAATATCCCTCAGCGTGACGGTGGTGCTCACCTGGCCGGATTTCGCGGATCATTAACACGCTCACTGAATACCTATATCGAAAAAGAAAGCATGCTGAAAAAGGCCAAAGTCGCCACCTCGGGTGATGACGCACGTGAAGGCCTGACGGCGATTGTTTCCGTTAAAGTGCCCGATCCTAAGTTCTCTTCACAAACAAAAGACAAGCTGGTTTCATCCGAAGTGAAGTCTGCTGTTGAGCAGGAAATGAACGCGGCATTAAATGAATACCTGCTGGAAAATCCACAGGAAGCCAAACTGGTTGTTCAGAAGATGATCGATGCGGCTCGAGCCCGTGATGCGGCTCGTAAGGCGCGAGAAATGACACGTCGTAAAGGTGCGCTGGATATTGCCGGTTTACCCGGCAAGCTGGCGGACTGTCAGGAGAAAGATCCTGCACTCTCTGAACTGTACCTAGTGGAAGGAGATTCTGCGGGTGGTTCAGCAAAGCAGGGTCGTGATCGTAAAACACAGGCTATTCTTCCGCTTAAAGGTAAGATTCTTAACGTTGAAAAAGCGCGTTACGACAAAATGCTGTCCTCTGCTGAAGTTGGTACGTTGATTACCGCTTTAGGCTGTGGCATTGGTCGCGATGAGTTTAATCCTGAGAAATTACGGTATCACAACATCATTATCATGACCGATGCGGATGTCGATGGTTCACACATTCGTACACTGTTACTGACCTTCTTCTTCCGTCAAATGGGTGTGTTAGTTGAACGCGGGCATATTTATATTGCTCAGCCACCACTTTATAAGGTGAAGAAGGGTAAGCAAGAGCAGTATATTAAGGACGATGAAAAACTCGAAGAATATATGGTGCAAATTGCTCTGCAAAACGCTGGGCTATTTGTGACTGAGGGCGCACCGGCTTTAAGTGGTTCTGGCTTGGAAAGTTTGGTCTCTGAGTACCATAAAGTTGTTGCAACAATAAATCGTTTGTCCCGTGTGTATCCTAGTCTGGTGTTGGATCGCATGATGTACTTGCCACAGCTAAACGAGGAAAGCCTGAAGGATCAGTCATTGATGGCTGATTGGGCAGGGCAGCTCACTATTATGTTGGCTGCTGAAGAAACACCTGCTGAATACGTTGTTACTGTGGCTGAGGATAAAGAGCGTCAAATATTCCTGCCTAAAGTCATCATGAAACAACATGATATCGAAACAGATTATCCGTTTAACCATGAGTTCTTCATCTCTTCTGAATACGCAAGTATTAAGGCGTTGGGCGAGAAATTGCAGGGTTTGGTGGGTGATGATGCCTATGTTCAGCGTGGTGAGCGTAAGCAGGCTGTGAAGGAGTTTAAAGTCGCTCTGGAATGGCTGATTAACGAAGCTAAACGAGGCTACAACATCCAGCGCTATAAAGGTCTGGGTGAGATGAATCCAGAGCAGCTGTGGGAAACCACCATGGATCCAGAGAATCGCCGTATGTTGAAGGTGACGATCGAAGATGCGATTGCTGCGGATCAGATCTTTACTACCCTGATGGGTGATGAAGTTGAACCACGTCGTGACTTTATTGAGAAAAATGCACTGTCGGTTGCCAACCTGGATTTCTAATTTTTGGCAGGATTAATTAAAAGATAATAAAAAGGGGAGCCTACTGTGATGAATAGTAGCTCCCCATTTTTGTGTTGTTTTGATTAGGTTCTACTTTAGCCAATAATCGACAAAGCTGGCTAAGTTATCAAAGATTGGAACATGGCTTTCAACCTTGCCACTGGCGATGCTGCGTTCACCTTTGCCGCTTTTCACCAATACAGGCTGACAACCAGCCGCTTCAGCAGCGACTAGATCACGAACTGAATCACCAATAAAAGGTACATTATTGACGTCAACAGCGAAGGCTTCTGTGATTTGATAAACGAGTCCAGGCAGCGGTTTACGGCAGTCACAGCAGTCATCGGGACCGTGAGGGCAGTAGAAAATCCCCGCTAACACACCACCGGCTTGAGCGATGAGTTGATTCATTTTGTCGTGGATAAGAATCAGCGTTGCCTCGTCATAAAGACCGCGAGCAATACCGGATTGATTGGTGGCAACAACAACCTTGATACCCGCTTGGTGAAGGCGAGCAATGGCTTCAAGGCTGCCTTCAATGGGTTGCCACTCGTCGGGTGATTTGATATACAAATCAGAATCGTGATTGATCACACCGTCACGATCAAGAATGATCATGTCGGTGCGAGCAAGGGCTGGCAAGTTATCAGACATGGGGCTGATTAGCTCTGTAACAGGGAGATATCAGCCACTTCAAGGAACAGACCTCGAAGCTGGCTTAACAGCGCCAGGCGGTTGTTACGAACGGCTTCATCATCGGTCATCACCATTACGTTATCGAAGAAGTTATCGACGGCTGGGCGTAGATCAGCCAGGTTTTCTAATGTACCAGTGTAGTCAGACTTCTTCAGCATAGGGGCAATCAGCAGCGTCTTCTGAGAGACGATTTCAGCCAGTTCGTGTTCGGCACCTGCTTCCAGTAAGTGAACGCTAACTTCTGTTGAACCTTCCGTCACGCCTTGCTTGGTGAGAATGTTTGACACCCGTTTGTTGGCTGCTGCCAGGGCCTCGGCGTTTTCCATAGCAGCAAAATTATTAACCGCATAAACCCGTTGCTGGAAGTCCAGAGGGCGTGATGGGCGGCGTGCCTGCACAGCAAGGAAAACGCTGGCAGGAATGTTCTCATCCTGGAACCAGGCACGGAAACGCTGCAGTATAAATTCAAAGACGGCGTTGCTGGTTACACTGTCAGCTTCAACTTTTTGCTCGGCGAGCGCCAGTTCAATCAGTTGTAGCAGATCAAGATCGAGTTTCTTCTCAACCATGATACGCAGGATGCCCAGCGCAGCACGACGGATGGCAAAGGGGTCTTTGTCACCGGTGGGCGGTTGGTTAATAGCAAATAAACCACACATGGTATCGAGCTTGTCGGCAATGGAAACCGCACAACCGGTTAGGCTGTAGGGAAGTTTATCACCAGAAAAACGCGGCAAATACTGCTCAAAAATAGCCTGTGACACGGCGTTATCTTCACCGTCATTCGCTGCGTAATCGGCGCCAATGGTGCCCTGCAAGTCCGGGAACTCTTTTACCATGCTGGTGAGTAGGTCGGTTTTAGATAGCAGTCCTGCGCGCTCTGCTTGGGTGGCATCAGAACCGATCAATGTAGCAATCTTTCCGGCCAGCTTGGAGATGCGTTCAGCCTTCTCAAAAACAGTACCGAGTTTGCTTTGGAAAACGACCTGTTTAAGCGCGTCAAGACGAGATGAAAGTGTTGTTTCGCGATCGGTATCGTAGAAGAAAGCGGCATCGGCAAGGCGTGGGCGAATCACGCGTTCATTACCGGATACGATTTGCGCTGGATCCGTACTTTCAATATTACTCACAGTGATGAAGTAGGGCAGCATAGTGCCGTTGCTGTCGGTAACGTGGAAATATTTCTGGTGTTCCTTCATGGAGGAAATCAGTGCTTGCTCAGGCAAACGCAGGAAGTCTTTATCAAACCCGCCTAACAACGCTTGCGGCCATTCAACCAGTGCAGTCACTTCATCCAACAAGTCAGGATCGATAACAGCAATGCCGTTATTATCAATGGCGATCTGCTCAACCTGTTGGCGTACCAGTTCACGACGCTTTGAAAAATCAGCCATAACGTGGCCGGACTCATGCAAGGTGCTTTCGTAGGCTGATGGAGCGGTGATAGCAACGGCTTCATTGTGATGGAAACGGTGGCCATAACTGAATTGGCTCGATTTTTTGCCGAGGATTTCACAATCAACCACTTGCTCGCCCATCAGCATAACCAACCAGTGCACCGGGCGGATAAACTCAATGCGTGAGCTTCCCCAGCGCATACGTTTAGGAATGGGTAGTTTGGATAGGGATTGTTGAACAATCGTCGGTAGAAGCGCGGTACTGTCTTTGCCGGCAGTGACCGAACGGAAAGCCAGCTTTACACCTTTGCCCGTGTTCTGCTGTTCGAGTTGATCGACGGTGGTGCCGCACTTGCGAGCAAAACCTTCAGCTGCTTTGGTGGCGTTGCCGTCGGCGTCAAAGGCGGCTGCAACGGGTGGGCCAAACAGTTCGGTGGCGATATCGTCCTGGCGTTCCTGTAGATCGGTGATCTGAACAGCCAGCCGGCGTGGTGCAGCAAAGACCTTGGCGGACTGATAAGAAACGTGCTCGGCTTGCAGGCCATCTTCAATACCTTTTAAAAAGGCAGCAGCCAAACCAGTCAGCGCTTTGGGTGGTAACTCTTCGGTACCAAGTTCAACTAAAAAATCTTGAGTGCTCATGTCTTATGCTTCTTCCTGTAAGTGAGCGCTTACATATTCGGCGCGAATTGCTTCATCTGCAAGGGGGAACCCCAGGGCTTTACGAGCTTCAAAATAGGTTTCTGCCACGGCACGAGCCAAGGTACGAACCCGTAAAATAAAGCGCTGACGTTCGGTCACAGAAATGGCCTGACGAGCATCCAGCAGGTTAAACGCGTGTGAGGCTTTTAATACAAATTCATAGGCTGGCAGCGGCAGGTTTGCTTCGATCAACTGCTGGCATTCGCTTTCGCAGTAATCGAAGTGTTCAAACAGTTTTTCCACGTTGGCGTGCTTGAAGTTGTAGGTCGACATCTCAACTTCGTTTTGGTGGAAAACATCAGCATAGGTGACAGGGCCGTCAGGACCCTCTGCCCACACCAGATCGTAAACACTATCAACGCCCTGTAGATACATGGCGATGCGTTCTAGACCGTAGGTGATTTCACCGGCAACAGGGAAACACTCCATGCCACCAACCTGTTGGAAATAGGTGAACTGGCTAACTTCCATACCATTAAGCCAGATTTCCCAACCTAGACCCCAGGCACCCAATGTCGGTGATTCCCAGTTATCTTCAACAAAACGGATATCGTGAATACCGGTATCAATGCCCAGTTTTTCCAGCGAGTTAAGGTACAGTTCCTGAATGTTGTCAGGAGACGGCTTGAGCAACACCTGGAACTGGTAATAGTGTTGTAGGCGGTTAGGGTTTTCACCATAGCGACCATCGGTGGGGCGACGGCTGGGCTGTACATACGCCGCACGCCAGTTTTCCGGGCCAATGGCACGTAAGAACGTGGCGGGGTGGAATGTGCCAGCCCCGACTTCCATATCCAGAGGTTGAAGAACTACGCAACCCTGCTCAGCCCAATAGCTTTGCAGTGTTTGAATTAAACCCTGAAAGGTTAACACCTTATTTGTCGCCAAAATTTCACCTGTTGTGCCCGCTACGGGCCAGTTACTAATTTTCTCGGGCTATTCGAGTCTACGGCCCGCACAAAACGCGTAAGTATACACTGACAGAGGGTTTTCCAGAAATTTTTAGGGTTAATTGGCCTTAAGGTTTGGCGAGTTGGTTACGATTTTTACGGCGAGAAAGGCGCCACTCAAAGGCGTGGTGATTTAGCAAGTGGTTAGCGGCGCCAGAACATGGGGGATAGCAGTACGATAAAGGTAAATACTTCGAGACGGCCCAGAAGCATCGACAGGCTTAAAACGCATTTGGCTGGGTCGTTAATACTGCTGAAGTTGGCAGAGACTTCGCCGAGACCTGGCCCAAGGTTGTTAAGTGTCGCGCCAACGGCCGACCAGGCGGTGACTTGATCCAAACCGGTTGCTAGTAGGGCGATCAACATAAAGACAAAGGCCAGCAGATAAACCGAGAAAAATCCCCAGATTGCGCCAACCACTTTATCGGGCACGGCCTGTTGACCAAATTTAATAGCAAACACGCCATTAGGGTGAATCAAACGTTTCACCTCACGAATACCTTGTTTGGATAGCAGTAGGATTCGAATCACCTTCATTCCACCGCCGGTTGAGCCTGCACAGCCACCGACGAAGGCCGTTAAAAAAAGCAGGAAGGGCAGCATGTTGGGCCAGTGCGCGAAATCAGCGGTGGCAAAACCCGTGGTGGTGGCAATGGAAACCACTTCAAAAAGTGCCGCGCGTACTGCGGCTAATGGTTCGTAGCTGTCTGTGGCAATTAAAACTGCGCAGGTGACGGCACTGATAATCACCAGCAGGCTGATATAAAAACGAAATTCAGGATCGGAGAAGTAGTGGCGAATACCACGGCTTTGCCAGGCAACAAAGTGCAGGCCAAAGTTTGCGCCGGATAAAATCATGAAGAAGATGCCGATACCTTCGATCAGCGCGCTGTCAAAATAGGCAAAGCTGGCGTCATGGGTGGAAAATCCACCAATGGCGATGGTTGAAAAGCTGTGTGCAAGTGCATCAAAGAAGGTCATGCCGGCAGCCCAGTAGGCGAGCATGCACATGACGGTTAGGCCTGCATAGATATACCAAAGGGCTTTAGCGGTTTCGGTAATACGCGGAGTGAGTTTGGTGTCTTTAACTGGTCCGGGTGTTTCGGCTCGATACAGCTGCATACCACCAATGCCGAGCATCGGAAGGATGGCAACGGCCAAAACGATAATACCCATGCCGCCCATCCACTGTAGTTGCTGGCGGTAATAAAGAATGGATTTTGGTAGCAGGTCGATGCCTGTAATCACCGTGGCACCAGTGGTGGTCAGGCCGGAGACTGATTCAAAAATGGCGTCGACGGCACTGAGCTGCAAATCTTCACTTAAATAGAAGGGTAATGCACCGAACAGGCTCAATACTGTCCAGAACAACGCCACCACAATAAAACCGTCGCGAGTCCGTAGTTCATGGCGTACATGTTGTACAGGCATCCAGATCAGCATGCCGCTGGCAAAGGTGATGGCCAGTGCTGCTAGGAAGGCATTGATGGCTGTTTCGTTCAGCGCCCAAGCTAATATCAACGGGATTGCCATGGTCAGACTGAAGATCATTAACAGTATGCCGAGAATGCGTAATATGACGGTAAAATGCATTAAATTGCAGTCTTTTGTTATTAAATGTTAATCAATAGGGTTTAGAAGAAGCCCAGTCCGACCTGAAACAGGCGTTCAACTTCGTTAACCTTTGTTTTATCGATAAGGAACAAAATTATATGATCTTGGGTTTCGATAACGACGTCATGGTGGGCAATAATTACCTGATTATTGCGTACCAGCGCGCCGATGGTTGTGCCCGGCGGTAACGGAATATCTTCGAGTGCTTTACCAACAACCTTGGAGGAGCGTTGATCACCACGAGCAATTACTTCGATCGCCTCGGCGGCGCCTCGGCGTAAAGAATACACGTTAACAATGTCACCTTGGCGAACATGACGGAGCAGGCGGCTTACCGTAATTTGCTGTGGAGAAATAGTGATATCAATTTCGCCATCCTGCATTAGGTCTATATAGGCGGGGTTGTTTATCAGTGTCATAACCTTGGCCGCGCCTAAACGTTTGGCCATGAGAGAAGCCATGATGTTCACTTCGTCACTGTTGGTTAGAGCGCAGAACATATCAACTTTCTGGATGTTTTCATCAAGTAGTAGTTCGTCATCGGCTGCATTGCCCTGAAGTACGATGGTTTTGTCCAGCTCGACAGATAACTGTTGGCAGCGCTCGGGATTTCTTTCAATTAGTTTTACTTGATACTCGTCTTCCAGCACGCTGGCTAGACGCGCACCGATATTACCGCCCCCAATAATCATGATGGATTTATAGTGTTTTTCGATGGTACGCATTTCGCTCATGACTTTGCGAATATCGCCCTTGGCGGCGATAAAAAACACCTCGTCACCCGCTTCAATGACGGTGTGTGCTTCTGGAGTGATGGAACGATTTTGACGGTAAATAGCCGCAACACGGGTATCGACAGAGGGGATATGTTGGCGCAGCGTGGATAAAGCGTGTCCAACTAACGGTCCACCAGTAACTGCTTTTACACCGACAAGTTGCACTAATGAGTTGGCAAAGTTTACAACCTGCAATGCCGTCGGGTGATGGATCATGCGGCTGATGTGATCAGTGACTTCTTGGTGCGGGCTGATGATTTCATCAATGGGCACAGCCTTACGATCAAAGAGTTTGCTGCGCTGCAGGTATTCTGGGGAGCGTACACGGGCAATTTTATGCGGGGTATGAAATAGCGTGTAGGCTACCTGACAGGCAACCATGTTCGTTTCGTCGCTGCTAGTCAGCGCGATCAGCAAGTCACCATCTTCCGCGCCAGCTTGCTCGAGTACGTCGGGAAAGGATGCATTGCCATGCACGATACGAATATCGAGACGATCCTTGAGAGCATCAAGCTTTTTTTGGTTGTTATCAACAACGGTAATGTCGTTGGCTTCGCTAGCCAACGTTTCTGCTACGGTGGTGCCAACCTGACCGGCGCCGAGAATTATTATTTTCATTGGGCCTGAACGCTAATTGTTAGGACTTTTCAGCTCGTTTTTGAATGCGCGCATAATAAAAACCATCGTGCCCTTGTGGCTGCGGAAACAGCTGTCGTCCCGCGTCACCGGTGATACCCCAAGTCGCCTCAATAGGTAAAATTTCAGCATCCCCCTGTTGCTCCAAAAAAGCAGCGATAACCTGTTCATTTTCGTCTGGAAGTACTGAACAGGTTGCGTACAGGAGTATGCCATGCGGTTTTAGCAGAGACCATAGTGCATGGAGAATCTGAAGCTGTAGTTCTGCTAATGCGGTGATATCTTCATCACGGCGTAATAATTTGATATCCGGGTGGCGACGTATGACCCCCGTCGCTGAACAAGGCGCGTCCAGCAAAATGCGGTCATAGTTTTGGTTATCCCACCATTCATCAGGCTGACTGGCATCACCTTCGATGACGTTGGCGTTGAGCTGTAAGCGGTCGAGATTTTGATAAATGCGTTTGGCGCGCTCGGCATCAAGTTCCAGTGCGGTGAGGCTGGCCAGTTGTGGTTCTAGCTCGAGCAAATGACAGGTTTTTCCGCCAGGAGCTGCGCAGGCATCCAATACATGCTGGCCGGGCTCTAGTTGTAACAAGGTGGCAGCGAGTTGCGCGGCTTCATCCTGAACACTGCACAGGCCATCTCCAAAGCCGGGTAAGGTTTCGACGTTGGCCGGTTTTTTAAGCGTTATGCCGTAAGTACTGTAGGGACAGTTATCAGCAGGGATTTCGGTATTGGTGAGTTTTTGTAGATAATCGTCACGGCTATTACGTTGCTCGTTGACTCGGAGTGACATGGGCGCGCGTTCATTATTGGCGGCGCAAATATCTTGCCAGTGCTCAGGCCAAGCCTGTTTCAGACGTTTAATCAGCCAGTAGGGATGAGAATAAAGATAATCTGTTTTTTTGTTCAGGCTATCGAGCATGCCTTCTTTTTCACGCTGGCTGCGGCGCAAAATGGCATTAATCAGGCCGCTGGCAGAAGCCTTTTTTAACTGCTTGCAGGCCTGTACGGTTTCACTGATCGCCGCATGGGACGGAATACGCGTAAATTCCAGTTGGTATAAACCAAGCAATAGTAAAATTTTAACGTCGGTATCTTTGGCTTTCAGCGGTTTATCTAAAAGCATATCGATTTGCGCGTTGAGGCGTTGATACCAACGACACACGCCAAAACATAGCTCTTGTAATAATGCCTGGTCCTGTACCGATAAACTGTCAGGCTGATAGGGTAACAAGCTGGCCAGGGATTGCTTGTTTTTTACAACGCTGGTTAATAATCGCGTGGCGTGGGCACGAAGGTTCAGGTGTTTGCTCATGAGAACTGTTTGCCGATGCTGAATAGACCCTGTTTAGCGTTTAACACAGCTGTAATTGGCAGCGCTTTGGCCCCGGGCAGTTGAACAATTTCCAGTTTTAATACACCTTCTCCGCAGCCAATTACAACGCCTTCAGGGCTGCTGACAATAATGGTGCCGGGTTCAACATTGTGTTGCTGATCATAGGCTTTGGCCTGCCAGATGCGTACGCGTATTTCGTCCAGTTCACTAAAGGCCACAGGCCAGCTGTTAAAAGCTCGGACCAAGCGTTCTATTTCTAGCGCGCCTAGTTGCCAGTCAATTTTGGCCTGGGCTTTGTCCAGTTTATGGGCGTAGCTAGCTTCATCGTGATCCTGGGGTGTCGCCTGTTGTTGTAATGCGGGTAAATCAGTCAGCGCTTCCAGTAGGCACTGGGCGCCTAACTCGGCCAGGCGATCATGCAGGCTGCTGCCAGTATCATCTTTGTTGATCGGGCAACTTTTCTTAAGCAACATATCGCCAGTATCAAGTCCGGCATCCATTTGCATGATGGTTACGCCGGATTCCTCGTCCCCCGCTAAAACTGCACGCTGTATAGGCGCTGCACCGCGCCAGCGGGGTAATAAAGAGGCGTGTACATTAATACAGCCCAGCTTTGGAATGCTAAGGGTGAGTGGTGGCAAAATTAGGCCATAGGCAACCACCACCATGAGGTCGGCATTCAGCGATTTCAGAATTTCCTGTTCTGCATGGTTTTTTAGACTGAGCGGCTGAAAAATAGGGATATTATGTTGCTCAGCCAAGCGCTTAACTGGGCTGGCAGTCAGTTTTCGGCCACGTCCAGCGGGGCGATCAGGCTGAGTATAAACACCTACGACGTGATGAGGGCTGGTCAATAAAACGCCTAGACTGCTAGCAGCGAAATCCGGTGTGCCGGCAAAGACAATGCGTAATGGAGCGGCGGGAGAAGAAGGCGCCATTCAAAGGGTTTCCTGTTGAAAGAGTAAAGTGTTAGTCGGGTTAAGCGCGTTGACGGTGGATTTTTTCCAGTTTTTTACGGATGCGTTGGCGCTTTAATGGCGATAGATAATCAACAAATAACTTACCATCCAGGTGATCGATTTCGTGCTGGATGCATACGGCAAGCATGTCATCGTCTTCCAGTTCAAAGGGTTCGCCGTTGCGATCCAGCGCGCGGACTTTAATATGATCCGGGCGTTGTACGGTTTCATAAAAGCCGGGCACGGACAGGCAGCCTTCATCCATTTCTTCAAAGCAATCACCGATAATTTCAATTTCTGGGTTAATAAAAACCAGCGGTTGATTTTTATCTTCAGACACATCAATGACGACAATACGCTTCTGCACATTCACCTGTGTTGCGGCTAAACCAATGCCGGGTGCGTCGTACATGGTCTCCAGCATATCGTCAGCTAGCTTTCGAATGTTGTCGTTTACTTCCTTAATGGGAAGCGCTGCGTTTCGCAGACGGGGATCGGGAAATTCGAGGATAGTAAGTAAAGCCATAGGACTACAATTAAACTCCGGGAAAGCACATTACGCTAAGTGTGTTTGCTGTAATAAAAACTCGATGGAAAAGAGTGCAGTAAAAATCTTAGCTAAATATGGATTATAAAACTATATTTAGAGGCACATCGAAAAATTTGTTCTATTATACAGAACATGTGTTCGGTATTTAACTACCCGTATTTGTAAGGAATGAAACCATGAGGAAAGCGCTTTTCGGGTTGGTTAGTTTCATGTTGATGACGTTTTGCGTACATGCTGCTAATCAAGAGGATGAAAGCCCATTGCGTCTCGATCATCCCGATCGACATGTTGTTGTTCAAGGGGATACCCTTTGGAATATCTCTGAAACCTTTCTTCGCACGCCATGGTTATGGCCTGAAATTTGGCATGTGAACCCTCAAATTGCTAATCCTCACCTGATCTACCCGGGTGATGTGATCAGTTTGGTGTATATCGATGGTCAACCGCGATTGACCCTAGCGCGTGGTCCAGGTGGCCGTACGGTTAAATTATCACCGGAAATGCGTATCGAGCCTATTGATACAGTCATTCCGGCAATTCCTTTGGATGCGATCAGACCTTTCCTGAAAAGTAGCCGCGTGACTGACCAGGAAACGCTGGATCAGGCTCCCTATGTGATTTCCGGCCATGAAGGCCGTATTGTTTCTGGTGGCGGTGATACGTTGTATGCCCGAGACTCTGATGATGGACAGCTGGTTAAATATGCATCCTATGGTGTTTATCATCCGGGTGCTGCCTACGTTGATCCCGATACAGGTGAAGTGCTGGGTGTAGAAGCGCTGGAAGTTGGTCTAGGTAAAATTCTCGCTAAGGACGCTGATATTGCTACTGTGCGTTTGAATTCCAGTGATAATGAAATTATGGCTAAGGATCGTCTGTTGCCCACAGAAGAGGAAAAGGTTATTCCTACCTTCTTCCCTAGCTCACCTGTTAATGAAACAAACGGTAAAATTATTTCGGTGTTGGGTGGTGTTAGCCAAGTTGGCCCCTATGATGTGGTTGCCATTAACCGTGGCCAGCGTGAGAACATCGAAGTGGGCAATGTAATGGCGATTTATCATGACAGTGGCATGGTGACAGATCGTGTAAAAAATGAACTGGTGCAGCTACCACCAGAGCGTGCCGGTATTTTGATGGTGTTCCGGACCTTTGAAAAAATGAGCTATGCGTTGGTGCTTAAAGCACAGCGTCCACTGACTGTTGGGGACTCATTGAGAAACCCTTAACGTTGGATAACAAAGCCCGGCAGGATGCCGGTAATAAAATGCAGGGATGCTGCTTATGGAACGATATAAGGATGATGAATTAGGGCCATGGTTGGCCCTTTTTTGTGCACCACAACTTTCTCTTCAGCGCGCTTATAAATTACTTCAGATCTTTCCAGGCCCCACTGCTATTTTGGCGGCTAGACATCAGCAGCTTATAGATTGCGGTGTTCGGCCGCAGGCTTTGAAAGCTATTGTTGATTATCGAGATCATCTGCCTGGGAATATCATTTATGAACGGGTATCAAAAGTACTAGATTGGTACGCAGCAGCCGATGATCACCATATTATTCATATCGGTCACTCCAATTATCCCGAAGCATTAGCAGAGATTGCGCAGCCGCCGCTGTTGTTATTCGTGACAGGTAATCCGGTACTTCTTAATAAGCCTCAACTTGCCATGGTGGGTAGCCGTTCACCGAGTTTTGATGGTCGGCAGCTAGCTAGACAATTTGCGGCTGAAATATCCCGAAACGGATTATTGGTTACCAGTGGTTTGGCGGCAGGTATTGATGGCGCTAGTCATGCGGGAGCACTCGCAGCAGGTTTTCCAACCATTGCTGTCATGGCAACAGGCGTCGATCTAGTTTACCCGAAACAGCACAGGGAACTGGCAGAGCAGATTCGTCAGCAGGGCGCGTTGGTTACAGAATTCCCTTTAGGGCTGGCACCTAAGGCACAGAATTTTCCGCAGCGGAATCGGATAATCAGTGGTTTAAGCTTAGGGGTGCTGGTGGTAGAAGCAGCCATTAAAAGTGGTTCTTTGATTACCGCGCGTTTTGCAATGGAGCAAAATCGCGAAGTGTTCGCAATTCCTGGCTCCATTCATAATCCCGTCGCAAAGGGTTGCCATCGTTTGATTCGTGATGGCGCGAAACTGGTTGAAAGTGCACAGGATATTAGTGAAGAGTTAAGCCTGCAACTGTCGCTGCCATTGATGAGTGCAGCGGATTTGGCTGAAGACGGGGAGGCCTGTTTGGATCGAATCCAGAAACTGGTTTTGGATAAGATGGGTTTTGATGCGGTATCGATGGATGTGCTGGTAGATCGAACTAAGTTAATGATTACGGAGTTGTCGGTTACGCTAACCCAGTTAGTATTGTTAGGGCAAGTTGAGAACACCGAACGTGGCTTTGTGCGGGTGTTCACACCGCAGTAAAAGTAATAGACGATCGAATAGAGTACGTATGCCCCATTGCTTGCAAGCCGGAGGTAGCTGGGGTAGTTTTCGCAACAGTAATAATTTAACCGATTAAATAAATGACTAACCGCGCTATTGAAAAAGCCTTGAAAGCCTTGCGTAGAAGCGAGGTGATTGCCTACCCGACGGAAGCTGTGTGGGGACTGGGTTGTGATCCTCAAAATGAATTGGCGGTCAGAGAACTGTTGCGTCTTAAGCAGCGTCCGGTAGAGAAAGGTTTAATTTTAGTCGCTGCAAACATTGAGCAGTTTGCTCCATATTTATCTAAGGTAACTCCTGATCAATATCAGCAGTTACAAGCTTGCTGGCCGGGGTTTCAAACCTGGGTTGTGCCTGCGCCTGATGCCGTGCCTAGTTGGTTAACCGGCTGCCACTCTGGTATAGCCTTGCGAGTAAGCACTCATCCTGTTGTACAGGCGCTTTGTCTCGCCTTTGATGGCCCCCTGGTATCCACATCTGCGAACCTTGCTGGTCAGCCAGAGGCATTAACGGCAGAGCAGGTGAAGAACTATTTTCCAGATGAGTTAGCTTTTATTGTCCCTGGCGATCTAGGTGCTGCTGTGGGGCCTTCATCTATTATCGATCTTATCAGTGGTCAGCCGCTGCGTTAGAAGAGTAGCTATACGGAGTAACGTTCGCAGTGAATGCTTTTATTTCATACTTAATTATATCAATCAAAAACAGAATTTAGAGTGATGGCTAGCACACCAATCATGCAGGAAAGCAATCCATTACTTCAGGACTCGGTAATGCAGCCCTTGATAAGGATCTTTTTAGAACGGCTGCCTACGACTATCAATAACATGGAAGAAACCCTGAAAAGCTCAGATTGGCTCGCCATGGCGCGTTATGCGCACCAGATTAAAGGAACGGCAGGTAGTTTTGGTTATGGTTCTTTAACCAACAAAGCTTCACAACTTGAAAAATGTTTGAAAGCTGATGATATTCAGACGGCTACGCAAATTTATAAAGACATCAAATGCTACGTATTGGGTGTTGAATAGTTTCTCCGCAGTGCTTTTATAGCTGCCAGCATATCTACGAAGTCCTGAATTTTGCTACCATGTGCCGATATTTTAGGGCGCATGCTTGATTGCGCCCGTCACTTTTGATTCTGGGGGACACTGTGAACCAATCGGATATTCAGGCGGTTAAGGATTATCTGCTGCAATTACAGGATAACATTTGTCAGGCGCTTGAGCAGGAAGATGGCCAGGCTCGTTTTATTGAAGAAAGCTGGCAGCGCGAAGAGGGTGGCGGTGGTCGCACTCGTGTAATTGCTGATGGAGCGGTGATAGAAAAAGGCGGCGTTAACTTCTCCCATGTGTACGGTAAAACCTTGCCTGCCTCCGCGACGGCGGTTCGCCCTGAATTGGCTGGGCGTAGTTTTCAGGCGATGGGCGTGTCGTTAGTTATCCACCCTAAAAACCCCTATGCCCCTACTTCTCACGCTAATTTCCGTCTGTTTGTTGCTGAAAAAGAAGGCGAAGATCCAGTGTGGTGGTTTGGTGGTGGTCTTGATTTAACCCCCTATTATGGTTTTGAAGAGGACGTCCATGGCTGGCACCAAGTGTGCAAAGACGCCTGCGACCCTTTCGGCGAAGATTTGTACCGACAATACGCTAACTGGTGCGATGAGTATTTCTTTATTAAACACCGCAACGAGCCTCGCGGTGTGGGAGGCCTGTTTTTTGATGATTTAAATCTGTGGGACTTTGATACCTGTTTTTCCTTTGTGCGCTCCGTCGCAGATAGCTTTGTAGCCGCTTATCGCCCCATCATCAATAAACGTAAAAATATCGAGTTTGGCGAACGTGAGCGCAAGTTCCAGTGTTATCGCCGTGGCCGTTACGTGGAGTTCAACCTGGTGTATGACCGTGGCACGCTGTTTGGTTTGCAGACCGGTGGACGTATTGAGTCCATTCTGATGTCGCTGCCCCCGGTTGTACATTGGGACTACAATTGGCAGCCTGAGTCTGGCACTGCCGAGGCCGAGCTATACGACACCTTTTTGCAACCCAAAAAATGGATATTGTAGTGACAGATTTATACGCCGTTGTCGGCAACCCTATAGGGCACAGTAAATCTCCAGCCATTCATCGCGCTTTTGCAGAACATACTGGGCAGGACCTGAGTTACGACGCAACACTCTTTGAGTTGGATTCCTTTGCCGAGCAGGCGAGCGCTTTTTTTGATGCAGGCGGTAAGGGGCTTAATGTTACCGTACCTTTTAAATTAGATGCTTGGCAGCTTGCTGAAGTATTGAGCAAGCGCGCTCAACGTGCGGGTTCAGTAAATACGCTGATGCAGGGCAAGGATGATAAAATTTACGGGGATAACACTGATGGTGTTGGCCTGGTACGGGATATTTTACAGAATCATGAAGGCAAGATAGCAAAAAAACGTGTACTGGTACTGGGTGCTGGTGGTGCTGTGCGTGGTGTAATGGCTATAATTTTGGCGGAAAAGCCGAAGTCACTAATGATTGCTAATCGCACGGTTTCCAAGGCACAAACGTTGGCTGATGAATTTGCTGATTTGGGTAAGGTGTCTGCGAGAGGGTTTGAAGCGCTGGCCGGTCAACAGTTTGATCTAGTGATCAACGGGACAGCGGCCAGCTTGCATGGTGACTTGCCTCCACTGCCGGATGGCATTTTGGCCGATGGTGCTTGGTGTTACGACATGATGTACGGTGCCGAAGAAACAGTTTTTAATACGTGGGCGTGTCAGCAGGGCGCCGCTAAAACAATGGATGGCTTGGGTATGTTGGTCGAGCAGGCTGCCGAATCCTTTTTTATGTGGCGACATGTACGTCCAGATACAGCGCCGGTTATTGCTCAGCTACGAGCACAACTTAGTTAACTGTTAACTCCTTATGTGGATTCAAAAAACCGTCACACTTAAACCAAAGCCACGGGGCTTTCATCTGATAACAGGTGAAATCGAAGCACAATTGACCGAATTGGTGGGTTTTGACGTGGGTTTAGCGCATCTTTTTATTCAGCACACTTCAGCATCTTTGACGATTAATGAAAATGCCGATCCTACCGTGCGGCAGGATTTCGAATCACATATCAATAAAGTAGTGCCGGAGAATATGCCTTATTATCGACATACGCTGGAAGGGGGCGATGATATGCCCGCGCATATCAAAAGTTCGCTATTAGGGTGTAGCGTGACACTGCCTATTAGTCAGGGGCACTTTAATCTGGGAGCTTGGCAGGGCATCTATTTAGGCGAGCACCGCGATTATGGCGGTGCGCGCCGAATTGTTATTACCCTGCAGGGTGAAGGAGCTAGCGGCGACTAGCCGTCATGCATCTGGTCAATCAGATATTGATCCTTGAGCGTGGCGTAGTGTTGCGCACTATAAGAGAAAAAGGCACGCTCAAAATCAGTCAGCGGGCGAACTCTTTTGGCAGGGCTGCCTAGATACAGGTAACCACTTTCCAGTACCTTGCCTGGTGATACCAAGCTGCCGGCGCCAACGACCACGTCTGATTCAATTACTGCCCCATCCATTACGGTGGCGTTCATGCCGATGAGTACTCGGTCCTGAATCGTGCAGCCATGCAGAATTACTTTGTGGCCGACGGTTACATCATTACCAATACTAAGGATATGGCCTGGGTTACTATCGCCTGCATGAGTGACATGCAGTACACAACCGTCCTGAATGTTCGTTCGGTTCCCGATACGAACCTTATTAACATCACCACGAATAACAGTCATTGGCCAGACGGAGGTGTTATCCCCGAGTTTAACGTCGCCAATTACCAGTGCGTGGGGATCAATGTAAGCGTTGTTACCAATTCTTGGGGTAACCCCCTGAAATGTGCGTACTGTCATGAGATTAAATGTTCTCCGGCCTTGAATTAGTGAGTTTTAACGGAATATACCTAGAGTGTAGCCTAACCATCCTTTGTAATGAATGGAAAATCCACTCTATGTCGAACCCGCTGTTGCAGTCCGTTGAACTGCCTTCTTTTTCAGCTATCAAGCCTGAACATGTCCAGCCCGCGATTGAGCGGTTGCTCAATGAAAATCGCCAGCAAATAAAGCAATTGCTGACAGATGTTGAGACGCCGGATTGGAACAGCTTGATAGAACCTATAGAAGCATTGGACGACCGTCTAAATCAAGCCTGGTCACCGGTTAGTCATATGAATTCTGTGGTGAACAGTGACGCATTACGTGAAGCCTACAATGCCTGTTTACCATTACTGAGTGAATACGGCACAGAAATGGGCCAAAGCCCGCAGCTTTATCAGGCCTATCAAAGCATTGCTGACAGTGAAAATTTCAGTCAGATGACTCAAGCGCAGCAAAAAAGTATTGAGAATGCGCTGCGAGATTTTCGTCTAGCCGGTGTGGCTTTAGGGAATGATAAAAAGCAGCGTTATGGCGACATTAAAAAGCGCTTGTCTGAATTAACCAGTAAGTTCGCTGAGAATGTGTTGGATGCCACCCAGGGCTGGACCAAATTGATCAGCAATGCCGATGAGTTGGCGGGTGTGCCGGAATCTTCATTGGCAGCGATGGCTCAGGCGGCAGAAGCCAAAGAACAAAAAGGGTATTTGGTAACCTTGGAATTTCCCTCCTATTTTCCGATTGTCACTTACTGTGAAAATGCGGCCTTGCGTGAAGAGCTGTACACAGCCTTTGTAACACGCGCATCGGATCAGGGTCCTAATGCTGGTGAGTGGGACAACAGCCCATTGATCGATGAAATTTTGGCGTTGCGTCACGAATTAGCGATTTTGCTGGGTTTTGACAATTATGCGGACTATTCGCTGGCCACTAAAATGGCGGATAAACCCGAGCAGGTAATACAGTTTTTACAAGACTTAGCGGACAAAGCACGCCCACAGGCGCAGCAGGAATTTGCTGAACTGCAGGCATTTGCCAATGAAAACTTTGCTGTGTCCAAGCTAAATCCGTGGGATGTCGGTTTTTACGGTGAAAAATTGCGTCAGCATCGTTACGCCATTTCCCAAGAAGAATTACGTCCCTGGTTCCCGGTGGATAAAGTTATTACTGGAATGTTTGCTGTGGTGCAGCGTTTGTACGGCATTAAAATTCGAGCTGTTGAACAGGTGGATAGCTGGCACGGTGATGTACGTTTTTATGAAATATCTCAGGCTAATAACGCGATTGGCCGTTTTTATCTTGATCTTTATGCGCGTGCCGATAAACGCGGTGGCGCCTGGATGGATGAGTGCCGTGTGCGTCGTCTGGCTGAAAATGGCATTCAGCTGCCGGTTGCTTATCTGACTTGTAACTTCAACGGCCCTGTTGGCGACAAACCTGCACTGTTAACCCATGACGAAGTAACGACGCTGTTCCATGAGTTTGGTCATGGTTTGCATCATATGCTGACCCAAATTGATGTGGGGGCTGTGTCTGGTATCAACGGCGTGCCTTGGGATGCCGTCGAACTACCCAGTCAGTTTATGGAAAATTGGTGCTGGCAGCCGGAAGGCATTGCATTGATTTCCAGTCATTTTGAAAGCGCTGAACCGTTGCCTCAGGACATGCTGGATAAATTACTGGCGGCACGAAATTTTCAGGCGGCCATGCAAATGGTGCGTCAGCTTGAGTTTTCATTGTTTGATTTCCGTATACACCTTGAATACCAACCAGGCACTGAAGGCTTTGTTCAAACTGTATTAGATGAGGTGCGTGAACAGATCGCAGTAGTACCTGTGGTGGCCTATAACCGCTTCCAGCACGGATTCAGTCATATTTTTGCTGGCGGTTACGCGGCGGGTTATTACAGCTATAAGTGGGCTGAGGTATTATCGGCTGATGCTTTTTCAAAGTTTGAGGAAGAGGGTATTTTTGATCCAGCAACGGGTCGTGAATTTTTGGAAAATATCCTGCAAAAAGGAGGGGCACGTGAGCCGATGGAATTATTTGTTGCCTTCAGGGGCCGTGAACCCAGTGTTGAGCCGCTATTACGGCATAGTGGTTTAAGTTAAAAAGGAGTTCATACGATGAAGGATTTATTGTTTTTTGACAAAATGGTCACCCCTCAGATTATTAATATTGTCTATTGGTTGATGTTGGCCAGCGCAATATTTTCAGGTGTGACAGTGATGTTCAGTCACTATGGAGGTGGCTTTTTGTCTGGGCTGTTTATTTTGATCAGCGGTGTAGTTGGTGCGCGGATTTTCTGCGAGCTATTGATTGTGCTGTTTAAAATTAACGAAAATTTACAAAAAATGGCTGATAAGTCATAAATATTTATTAAAGAAGGTATGAATAATGAGCAAAGCAAGTGCAAGACATCTATTAGTTTCTACAGAAGAGCAGTGTGCAGAAATCAAAACTGAAATTGAAAATGGTGCAGATTTTGGCGAAATGGCCAAGCAGCATTCTTCCTGCCCTTCCGGTGGACAAGGTGGTGACTTAGGTGAATTTGGCCCAGGCCAAATGGTTCGTGAGTTTGATGAAGTGGTTTTCAACGCACCTTTGAACACTGTTCAAGGCCCGGTTAAAACCCAGTTTGGTTATCACTTGCTGGAAGTGACTAGCCGTACTGATTAAGTATTAGAGTACTGCTCAGGGTGTTGGGAAACATTTACGCTGCAGAGTCCACGTAGATAGTTTTCCGGCAGCCTGTGCTAGAATTCGCCGCAATAAATATGTTTGAGGAAAGATAGATGATCGTTGTAACTGGTGGTGCAGGCTTTATTGGCAGTAACTTGGTGAAGGGCCTGAATGAACAAGGTCGCACGGACGTGATGGTGGTTGATGACCTCACCGATGGCACTAAATTTGTAAATATTGCCGATTGTGAAATTGCTGATTACCTAGATAAACACACCTTCCTTGAGCGTCTTGAATGCGACATGTTGCCAGACGACATTGAAGCCATTGTGCACCTGGGTGCTTGTTCTGCCACTACCGAGTGGGATGGCCAGTTCATGATGGAAAATAACTACGAATACAGTAAAAAGGTTTTCCACTACTGTATCGCCAAGCAAATTCCGATGATTTATGCCTCCAGCGCCGCGGTTTACGGTGGCAACACTGAGTTCGCAGAGCTGCGCGAGAATGAACAGCCACTCAATGTTTATGGCTATTCCAAATTCCTGTTTGATCAATATGTGCGCCGCCACGAGGATCAAATTCACAGCCAGGTGGTTGGTCTGCGTTACTTCAACGTCTATGGCCCACGTGAAGGACACAAAGGCTCGATGGCCAGTGTGGCATTCCACTTGAATGACCAGATTAAAGAAAATGGTGAAGTAAAACTGTTTGAAGGCTGTGATGGTTACGAAAACGGCGGCCAATTACGTGACTTTATTTACGTGGGCGATGCAGTTAAAGCCAAGCTTTGGCTGCTACAAAACTCGCAGGTTTCCGGCATCTTCAATCTTGGCACCGGCCGTGCGCAACCGTTTCTTGATGTCGCCAAGGCTGTTGTAGATTGGCACGGCAAAGGTGGAATTAACTTTATTGCTTTCCCCGAACACCTTAAAGGCCGTTACCAGAGTTACACACAGGCGGATATTAATGCCCTGCGTGATGCGGGTTATAACGAGCCTTTCAGATCCGTTGAGGAAGGGGTTCGTGAGTACATGGATTTCCTGAATAAATAAGACGGTTATCATTATGAAAAAACGTTTTATTGCCGGTGCCGTGTGCCCTCGTTGTTCAGAAATGGACAAAATCGTCATGTATGAAAAGAACGAGATAAATTACCGTGAGTGTGTTGAGTGTGGCTATGAGGATGAAATGCCCGTCGCCGGCTTGGCCCACGAAATTACCACTCGCGTGACCGAAAAGTCTGTCGCACCGCAAGCCACCGAGCAAGTGCTCAATTTCGTCGACCCATCTAAAGATTAATCTCTGCTATCCACGGGCTGCATGCCTTGTAGCTCGTTAATTTCTGCTAATCGACTACACTTATTCTCAGCAGCGCATCGCGCACGATATTGATTTGATCTGTTGAGATGAAAATGAAAAAAATCCTGTTATTAGTGGTTCTAGTGGCAGCCGTTATTGGCGGCATTAAAGGCTTTATCTATTACAAAGTGACCTCGCAGCTCAATGACGCGATCGCCGTGCTGAGCCCCTTTGCGCGCATCAGTTATGAGGGTGTCAGCAGTGGTCTTGATGGCGGTGTGACCGTTGAGGGCGTAAAGGTAAACGCCTATGGCAATGGCCTGAGTGTTGATGTTGATGAGATAGCCGTTAAATTCCCGGATATTCAAACCCTGCTGTTTATCGGCGAAGATCTGAAAAAACAGGTGCTGCCAAAGGAGATGAACCTGAGCCTGCGTCATGTGCGCATGGATCTGCAAAGCCTCAAGCCCTATATGACCATGCTGCAAGCACAAAGCCAGCAACCTTTTCAGGATTACAGTCTGTTAGGTTGTGGTGATTTGTCTAAATCTGATCCTCTGAAAGTGCTGCAGCAGTTGGGTTATAGCGAGTTGGATAGCAGTGTAAGCCTGGGTTATAGCTGGGATCGGTCTTCCAAAAATCTGACCGTAAAAAGCTACGTCCGCTGGCATGAGATGAGCGCTAGCGAAGCCATTATTGATCTCGGCCAGGTTGCGGCACTTTCCGCAATGGCGATGATGAGTGAGCCGGAATTAAAACGCATCTCCATCAGCCTTGAAGATGAAGGCTACAACAAACGTTTGGTCGACCACTGTGCTGCAAGTCAGGACGTCAGTGGCGACGATTTTATTATTCTGCACATGGCAATGCTGCGCTCAGCTCTGGCAGAGCAAGGCGTTCAACTGGGTGAAAACCTGTTCGAGGTTTATCGTTATTATCTTAACTCTGAAGGACCACTGAAATTCCAAATGTACCCCGATAGCATCCAGCGGTTGGCAAATATGGATATGTTTAAACCCAGTGATCTACCCGCTTTGCTCGGTCTGGAAATTCACAAAGGTGATGAAGTGATTCGCGATATCAGCTTTGATTGGGACCAGGATAAGTTAAAAGAAGCTATGGCCGCGCTGGTGCCAGAATCAGAACCCGCTGTGCAAGAAACAAAAGTTAGTCAGCCCTCTCAGCCGCAAGTGCCTCAGAGCAGTTATGTTGATGTTAACGTCTCTAAGCTGGATCAACAGATGCACAAAATGCTGCGCATTAAGACCTCTGGTAATCGTAGGCTTGAAGGTGTGCTGAAAAAGGTGACTGATACGCGCATCTATATCGATGTGCCTATGGGCGGGGGTTCCGCCACGCTGCCGATCAGTATTGCCGATATCAGCCAGGTTAAAGCTAAATTTGAACCTAAGGCCTATCAGGTTGCGCCAAACAATTGAAGGCTGTAACTTTGCCGACTTGTTAATGAATCGGCAAATGAGGATGTTGTGCAAATAGTCTGTCTTGATCTGGAAAGCATCCTGATCCCGGAAATCTGGATCGAGTTTGCTCAGCGCACCGGCATTGAAGAACTGCGTGCTACCACTCGAGAAGTGCCTGATTACGACGTACTCATGCGCCAGCGTTTGAGACTGTTAAATGAGCATCAGTTAGGGCTAAAAGAAATTCAGTCCGTGATTGCTGAAATGGAGCCGCTTGCCGGAGCTGTGGAGTTTCTTGATTGGCTCAGACCACGTTATCAAGTGGTCATCATCTCCGACACCTTCTACGAATTTAGTCAGCCGTTAATGGAAAAGCTCGGCTGGCCAACCTTGTTGGCTCATCACCTTGTGTGTGATGAAAATGGTGTGGTGGTGGATTACAAATTGCGTCAGGCCGATCCGAAACGTCATTCCGTGATTGCCCTGCAACAGCTGGATTATCAGGTGATCGCAGTCGGTGATTCCCATAACGACATCAGCATGCTGGAACAGGCCGATACCGGCATTCTGTTCAACAGCCCTGACGCGGTGAAAGCCGCTTACCCTCAGTTTCCTGTTACGGAAACCTATGCTGAGTTAAAAGATCAGATTTTGAAGATTAGTTAAACTCGCAACCACATACCGGGCGTACTCGGTATCCAGCATTTTAAGACCTACTTCTTACAACTAGGCGTACCAACGCCCGGTTCTTCACCCTTAGCAGTCCGCAAAGCACGTTCTTCATCTACAACTTCCTGTGGGAACTGCCCCATAAAGCAACAGCACACATTTTCATCAATCATTGTGCGTGGCCCATGGGGGTGAGCAATGTGACGATAGGGCGCATGGTGATGTCCGTGCCCGTGAGAATGACCATGATCATGCGAGTGGTCATGTGTATGTTCGTGCTCAGAATGCGCGTGTTTCTGGCCATGCGAATGGTCGTGGTCAGAATGCTCGTGCGCTGTTCCCTCACCGTGCGACTGGCCCTGTTCGTGGCTGTGACCGTGTGAATGATCATGACCGTGAACTTCATCATCCTGCGGATCAGCAGCTTCACCTTGGAATTCAGCATGATGGTGGTGCACATCAATTTCACCACGCGCCAGACGTTCTTTGAAGCAGGCCATCAAACCGCCGCCTTTTTCTTCGCTGCTGATGGTTTCATTAATCCGCAGCGCAAAGGTGTCGATTACGTGTGACTGATCACGCAGGTAATCCGCCTTGAAGTATTCAATGTCTGGCTGTTCACCGGCGACTTTATCCACATAGGCATAAATCCGGTCGATCAAGCGGCCGCCAAACAGGAAGTAGGGCGCCACTACAATTTTCTTGAAGCCCAGTTTTGCTGCCATTTCCAAGCCGCGACCCACAGAAGGGAAGGTCACACCGGAATAAACCGTTTCCGTCCAGCCAAAACCGAGGTTTTCAGCGACAATGCGCGTCAGCTTGGCCGCTTCCGCATTGGCTTCAACAACCGATGTGCCACGGCCAACAACAACCAACATAGTGTCGTAAAGTGCGCCGACTTCCGGTATTTCAGTTAAACCAACGGCTTCCAGAATGCGTTGCTGAAACGCCAGGATCATCTCGTTATGCAGCCCCAGCTCTTTACCGTACTCAATGGTAAGGTGCGGGTGCTTTTCCTGATAGGTCGTCAATACGGAGGGAATATCGTTTTGCGCGTGCGTCGCGGCAAACAGCATGCCCGGTACCGCGTAAATGTGCTCAACACCCTGTTTAAGCAGTTTATCTAACGCCATGTGAATGTTAGGCGCAGAATACTCCAGAAAGCCATACTCCGCTTTGATGCCGGGGTAACGGGCACGCAGGCCCGCTGCCAGTGAAGCAAATTCTTCTTCGGCAATCTTGGCGCGGCTGCCATGGCCGCAAATGATGACGCCCGCATTATCGGGTAGTGACGCTAAATCAAGCATGGGTGTGTGTTCTCCTGTGGCCGCGAATTATAGGGTAGAAACAGCGCAGGTAAAACCGGTACAACGTTTCTTAAATTCGTTATACCGGGTCTGCACTGTATTCCGCCCGGCATGATGAATAGCTTTATAAACCGAACTGATAGCGTCCTAACAACCCAAAGGTATGGTGATCGTGCTTGCTTTCTTCAACTTCTCTCCAGCCGATGTCGAGCGTTAAACCGTTACCAAAGTCATAACCGCCACTGGCTTGGAACAGGTGATCATCGGTTTGGCCTGCACCATCAACATCAATGACGCGTTCGGTATAACTGAGCGTAATGTTCCAGCGGTTATCAAGGGTCGTGATCAGGCTGCTGGTGTTGTAGGTGTAGTCATCGGCGTCACCGTCAAAATTGTCGATAACCACATGCTCCTGCATCAGGTTAATCGAAATGCGCTGAGATAGTTCATGGCTATAGTTGATGGTCACGGCATAACCGGATTCATCATCCGCGCCGCCCGTACCATGCTCCTGAAAGCGATGGGCGAGGTGGTAATTAAGACCGTCAATGCCTGCCAGCGCCTCACCATCCAGTGAGATTGCGTAGGAAGAAAGATCCTCGGTATTGCCCGCGCCACCATCGTCCTTGTGCGTGCGGCCGCGTTTGGTAATCACCGACTGGGAGAGAACGCTGGTATCGCTGAAAAAGGTGCTGCCGGTCAGCGTATGATCACCCCAGTCAGCGGTTTGCAGAGTATAAGCTGCGCCGAAACCCAATTTCTCAGTAATCTCGTAATCTTCAGCGAAGTCTTCACCCCAAATGCCGCGAGCATCCCAGGCCGTGCCGAAACCAGGATTAAACTTACCGGCAAATAGTGCCAGCGTATCAGTGTTGTAGTTAAGTTTTAGCTCCTCGGCAAACACGCCTTCGCGATCCACCGTGCGTTTGTTCCAGTGCCGGTCTTTATCCATCGGTTCGAGTACCAGAACGCCATCAATAGACCACTGCTTGTTAAACGCGAACGTGGGTGCGACTTCGGCGCGCACAAAGGTGTGGTCGTATTCGGTTTCTTCCTGATGTTGTGCTTCAAGCACTACGTCAGCTGAAAAATCGATAGCAAACGTCGCTGAGCTACTGCATAACAGCGCTAAGCCAGTAGGGATAATAATGTGTTGTTTTTTCATAGGTTCCTCAATTGTTGAAAGACTGAAATCAACTGAGGGAGGGGAATAGAAGGACAGAGACGTGCCGCGCACCCAACAATCCTGATCAGGAAAGAAAGTCGCCCGCACAAAAACAATCCAGATAAAGCCCTCCGCTTCATCGTTGTGCGAATCATTGGTTACGTCATTATCGACTCAACTGAGATTCGCTCGATTTATGCGAAAGGCCGGTTCCGGACTCACAGTTTAAATAAACTGATTACCGTTGCGGGGGCAGCGCTGGACTATAACAACAGGTCTAACCTCTCTGTTGTTCATCACCAGTCTTCCCGTTTAACCCTTGAAATTAATAGACAATTAATTGACGCAGGCACCTTAAGCAAGGCGCGCATAGTAAATTTCTATTATCGATACTGCAAGTTTTGTTTGTTATGGTGCCGGACAAGGCTGTGCTGAATAGAACTTATTCATGCGGTAGGTCATTCGTTGAAGATATTTATTTTCTGCGTATTAATAGGGGTAGTTAAAAAGAGTTAAATCGGGTACAAAGTCCCTACGTTATTAATGGATATCAAGCCACGAACAGCTTTGTATGACTGTCTGTAAAAATAATCGCCCCTGCGTAATCACTTCTCCTGTTGTTCACAATGGGCGTTCAATCTAGATGCCTGATCAGCAAGTACTCGACTCATTCAATCATCAATTCGGAATCGAAGGACGGCTCCAGTTTCGCACTGTTGGCGGCATGATAATGGCCGAAATTACCAATGAACACGCGCAGGCAACCATTGCTTTGCAGGGTGCTCAAGTACTGTCCTGGGTTCCTAATGGCCAGCAGCCGGTGATCTGGCTTTCTGATGAAGCGAGGTTGACGCCGGGCAAATCAATTCGCGGCGGCATTCCGGTTTGTTGGCCCTGGTTTGGCGCGCACCCTGAACAGCAAGACTACCCAGGTAATCACCCCGCCCATGGTTTTGTCAGAGTCGCCGAATGGGAAGTAATCGAGACAAGCACGCAGGATGTAGGGCAGACGAAAATTGTATTCCGTCTACTACAGCGCGAAGAGCATGCCGAGTTCTGGCCTCACAACACCGAGCTGGAACTTCAGGTCACCGTCGGCCCAACACTTGAGCTGAATTTAATAACGCGTAACAAAGGCGCGGAAGCCATCACCATTAGTCAGGCGTTGCACAGTTATTTTGCCGTCAATGATATAAGTCAGGTGGTGATTAAAGGCTTGGAGTATTGTCAGTTTATTGATGCCCTTGATGATTGGCAGCGCAAAGTGGAAACAAGCCCTATTAGCATTGATGCGGAAATTGACCGCATTTACCAGAATACCCAACCCGTCTGTTTGCTCGAAGATACTGGCTGGCAGCGCCGCATCAATATTGAAACGAATAACAGCCACTCTACCGTTGTCTGGAATCCCTGGCTTGATAAATCTGCCCGGCTGGGAGATATGGGAGAGGATGGTTATTTGAAAATGCTCTGCATTGAAACCGGCAACATTGCAGATGATAGCGTCAGCATTGCAGCGGGTGCAGAGCATTGTTTGGGTGTTTGTTATCGGGCTGGAAAGATTTGAGTTTGGTATGCTGTCAGGAGCTCAACTAGGATCAAGCGTAAGCCCTGAATCTACCATGTTGCCTAAGCCGCATGCTAAAGGAGTTGAGAAATGAATTTTGAGAATATATCAAAGTCGTTGCAAGTCATATCGGTTGTGGTCGGAGTTGTAGTTAGCGTGCTGTCCTTTAATGGAGCGAGAGAAAAGGATATTCAAGCAAGAATGGTCGAAGCCGAGACAAGGCGGATTGAAGCTTTAGCTCCTTTTTATCAATTACGACAGGAAAGATATGTGGAGATATCAAAAGTAACAGCAATTCTTTCTGACCAGTCCTTATATGATGATTCTGAAATAGTGAAAGCAAAGAAACGATTTCGGGCGTTATATATTTCTGAACTGAGCATGGTGGAGTCAGGTAAGGTAGAGAGCTCAATGGCAGCACTTGCTGCTTTTATATCCCCAGATTTATTGAGTTTCAGTGATTCACAGCGAGCAACTTATAATCTTTCACACGCTCTCGCTGACTCATTTACATATGACAAATAGCTGCATATCAGGGATTTGAATGTTGTGAGGAGTAATCAATCAGCTCGGCTGGGAGATATGGACGGAGGCGGGTATTTGGCAATGCTCTGTATTGAAACCGGTAATATTGCGGATGATCAGGTCAGTATTGCAGTGGGTGAGGAGTATTGTTTATCTGCTGGCTTTCGAGTTGAAAAGGTTTGAGTTTGAATACATTGGTATGGGGTTTTTGCTCTGCCCCTAAATATCTATTAGGAGACTTTTGAATATTACGTTTTAATTATCCTTAGGCGACTGATTTTTCTTTGTAGAAGGAGTTCGAGAATCACTAATAAATATTAGTGTCCATCATTGACGTAGTATCAATCATCTTGTTTACTTTTATCGGCCCTTGGGTAACCCCTATACCGAAAAGTAGTAGTACTCACAGGGCTTGGCGATAAGATACAGAAAGTTGATACTTATAAAAACAAGGAATCTTTAGTTGTTCGATATCTTCCTGGAATTGGTTGGCAGCCTTATTGCGACAGTTATCTTCTACACGCTTCTACGCGGTATAAAACATCCCGATGTGCGTGCCCAGCCAGGCTCTCGTCTGGTTGCTATCGGCTTCGGTCTGCTGTTATTTAGTTTACTCATTGATATTACGGACAACTTTCCAGAGCTCAACTATCTGGTGGTTATTGGCGATACTGAGTACCAAGCATTTCTTGAAAAAGTGGTTGGAACGCTCTGCGGACTGATATTTTTGGCGCTGGGATTTAAGCGCTGGATGCCTAGTATTCAGGAGCTGGCGAATACACGCAAATACCTCGACCAACGGAACGTTGAGCTCGATCAACGGGTTCAACGTAGAACACTGGAATTGGAACGGGTCAACCAGAAATTATTAATTGAAGTGGCTGAGCGCCAAGGGGCGCAAGAACAGCTCAAATATCAAGCAACACGTGACGCACTAACTGGGCTCCCCAACCGCTACGCTTTGACGGGATTTCTTGAGCACGAAATCTCCCGCTCTTCTCGTCACAACTATTTCGGCGCGGTGCTATTTCTGGATCTAGATAACTTTAAGTCAATTAATGATACGTTGGGACATGCTGCGGGAGACCTAGTGCTAAAAACCGTCAGCGACCGCCTGAACCAGTGTCGGCGGACAGAGGATTTTCTCGGACGGCTTGGAGGAGACGAGTTTGTACTGGTATTGACTGAATTGGATGAAAATCTGAAGGTGGCGGCAGAGCTAGCGCAGGCAGCGGCTCAGCGGATAATTAGCACCCTTGACGAACCGATAGTTCTGTCTGATCACCAGCTGAGCTCATCCAGTTGTATTGGCATTACACTCTTTCCTGGTTTGCGGACGGAAACCGCTGGAGAACTGCTAAAGCAAGCAGATATGGCTCTGTATCATTCAAAGAATAAGGGCCCGGCGGTTGCCAGCTTTTTCTGTGAAGATATGCAGAAAAAGCTGGAGCAACGGCTTAATCTGGTCAAAGAATTACAGCAAGCGCTGGAACAGGAGCAGTTATGTTTGCACTACCAGCCACAGGTGACTATTGACGATCAAGTTTTCGGAGTCGAGGCATTAGTGCGCTGGAATCATCCGACACGGGGCCTAGTCGGGCCTGACGACTTTATACCGGTTGCGGAAGAAGCTGGGCTCATTAACAAATTGGGCCGCTATGTTCTGCGTCATGCCCTTAATGATTGGTCCAAGTTTTTAGCTGGAGGCGTTCGCGAAGGAGGCATGAAAGTGGCCGTCAATATTAGTCCCAGTCATTTCCTTCAGACGGACTTCGTCGATCAGATTAAGCATATTGTGGACTCCTACGATCTTACAAATTGTCATCTTGTTCTTGAAATCACAGAAGGTGTTGCGATTCATGATGTTGTTGATATTTCGGCCAAGATGGATGCGTTACGACGGCTTGGGGTTGGGATATCTTTAGATGATTTCGGAACTGGTTACTCTTCGCTGGCCTATATTAAAAGATTGCCTCTTGACACCCTCAAAATTGACCGTTCCTTTGTACGTGATATTCATACCGATTCCAATGACGCAGCCATCGTTGACGCGATTCTTGCAATGACGGCATCGCTGGGGGTTGATGTGATTGCCGAAGGCGTTGAGACAGAAGCTCAGCGTCATTTTCTTGAGCAGCGGGGCTGTAAATCTTATCAGGGGTATTTGTTTTCGCGACCTGCGCCTCTGGGTGACCTTGTTGAACGAGGTGTATTTAAGTGGAACCATGATACGGTCATGAGTTGGGCAGAAGACTTGGCGTAAGTGTAGCTGAGCTGCAAGAGAGCTGACCATCGAGTAGTAACTAGGAAGTTAAATGTACGAACGACTATTTAATCTATTTCTGGCCTTTTTAGCCCATGAAACGTCAGTCATAGACCAGATAAACGCCTATCAAGGTGAGGTCTATATCGAGCCGGACACCCTGATTTTCAGTCTCGCCGATTTATTCGATTGTCTTCAGTCGTTTAACATGAGCGAGTCCAGCGAAGATAGAGTGGGCTACAAAGATTTTCAGCGCCTGCTCTATCAAAGCACCCTCAATCAAGACCTAAAAGCCCATGGCGGCCAAGTGGTTGTTCATCATTCAACCGGCAAGGTTGAGACCAATTTATATCGCCTTGAGCGCTGCCAGCCAGCCGATAACTCCTTGTAAAGAAATCCATAAAGCCTTACCATTTCGCTATTGGAATAGGTGCCAGCGCTTCGATTACGAAGTCAGGATAATCGGGAAGTATGGATAGCGTGATCGTTGATCATCAATCCCATCGCTGCCCCCGCATCGGTAATGGAGAGTCGTTTACACAAGCCACTAGATTCAAGTGATCTGGGAAGGCGTAAACATTTTGGTTGGGTCACCTTTGATGCAACCCTCTTTGAGCCCGAAGACCGGCCTGCTCTTAATTTTAACTTTACATAACGCACGGTGGGTGCAAGGTGTTAAACATGTCTTCAATTCAAACTTCAATTTCCAAGTCTTATACTTCTTCGGTAGCGACTACTTCAACAGGTTGGCTGAGCACGTTGACGGCTTTGGCCTTCGGTGCGATCTTAGTGTTTGCCGTAGGTTTCGCGCCTATGGACGTTGCGCATAATGCTGCACACGACGTTCGCCACAGCATGGCATTTCCCTGCCACTAAGCCCTTTGGCTTCTGAGGCTTAGGCTTCTGAGAAAGTCCCTAAGAGACTCAAGAACTCTCTAGGTCGAATTTCCACGGAAGCTTTTGCGTGCTTTTTGCTATGCCAGTCTAAAAATAGGCTGGCTTTGCTATTTCTGACTTTGTTGAATAGGATTTTAAGATGCTTTTACGCGGTATTATCTATAGCGCTCTGTTGATCGGCCTGCTTGTTGGCCTGCTGTTGACTGGGCTGCAATCTGTTGTTGTTAACCCCATTATTTTTGCTTCTGAAGCATACGAAACCGAAGAGGTTGCACCTGTTGCAGCTGCGCCTCATGCTCATGACCATGGCGCTCACGAACATAACGATGAAGCTTGGGGCCCTGAAGATGGCGCTGAGAGACTGTTCTACACGGCCCTGGCTAACGTGATTGCCAGTATTGGTTTTGCGGCAGTGCTGCTGGCGCTGATGAGTCAGACCCAATTGCAGGGCTGGACGTCCTCTTCTTTGGGTAAAGGTGTATTGTGGGGTTTGGCGGGTTTCATCGCCTTTTTTGCAGCTCCGGGCATTGGTTTGCCACCGGAAATTCCCGGTATTGAAGCCGCACCGCTGGAGAATCGTCAGGGCTGGTGGATGTTGACGGTGGGTGTGTTTATCGTTGGTATTGGCGTGTTGGCTTTTGCACCACTGAAATTCAAAGCGATCTCGTTAGTGTTATTTGCGCTGCCCTATGTCATCGGTGCACCGCATGGCGCTGGTCCTGAATTCACCGGCGACGCAGCATCCGTTGCGGCACTGACTGAGCTACATTCACAATTTATTGTAGCCAGTGGTATCACCAATTTGGTGTTCTGGCTGGTGCTAGGTGCGATCAGTGCCTGGTGCATCAATAGCTGGGTTCTGAAAGGAGCCTCGGGTCATGCAGTCGCCCACGGCTAATTCTGCCACGCAGTTTCCCTTTGTTGCGGTTACCGGGCAGCAGTCCTTTAAGTTAGCGCTTATTCTTGCTGCCATTAACCCCAAGTTAGGCGGGGTGTTGATCAGCGGCCCGCGTGGTTGTGCAAAATCCACGCTGGCACGCGGCATGGCCGATCTGCTGCCGGGTGGGTCACATACTTTTGTAACCCTGCCACTGGGTGCCACCGAAGATATGCTGGTGGGCACGCTGGATTTACAGCAGGTGTTGCAGAACAAAAATGTCGCCTTCCATCCCGGTCTGCTTTCAAAAGCCGATGGCGGAATTCTCTACGTCGACGAAGTAAACCTGCTGAACGATCATCTGGTCGATTTGTTGCTGGATGTGGCCGCTAGTAGCGTGAACTGCGTCGAACGTGATGGTATCAGCCATAGTCATGATGCCAACTTCATTCTAGTCGGCACCATGAATCCCGATGAAGGCGAACTGCGGCCACAGTTGCAGGATCGTTTTGGTCTGGCTGTTCATCTGAATAACCAATACAGTCTCGAAGAGCGCGTTGAAATTGTACGTCGCCGCGAAGCCTTTGATGCCGCCCCCCAGGGTTACTGCATACAATATTTAGCAGAACAAACACAGTTATTGGCAGCGCTCGAAGCTGCGCGTAATGCGCTGCCACAGGTGCAGTGTTCCGATGCGCTGAGAATTGCCATTGCAGAGCGTTGCCATGCAGCTGGTGTAGAAGGTTTGCGTGCTGACATCGTCTGGTATCGCGCTGCGTTAGCGCATGCTGCCTGGTGTGGTAGTGATGACGTTAGCGAAGAAGATTTGTCTGCGGTTGAAGAGCTAGTTTTGGCGCATCGCCGTAAAACGCCGCCTTCATCATCGACTCCTCCACCGTCTTCACATCGCCGACCTCCGCAGCAGCCGCGTAATGAGCAGGACAGTTCCTCCGAGCCAGAAGCAGCGCAGGGTGAGTGGGGCCAGATGGCGCCGAAGCAATTAAAAACAGCCGATGCGTTGAATGCAGGTGTGCCTGTTGGCATTGCTTCTCCGCAAACGGCTCTTAAGAAAACACTGGGCGATGCCAGCTCAAGTGCGTCGAAAGGCCCGTCATACGGTTCCGGCAAGCTGTCGCAAAATGAAACGCGCCGCCCGAACTGGTTCACTAGTTTGGTGAGCAGTGCCGGACAGTGGCCGCCGAGCCAACTAAAAATGCGCAAAGCGCGTAGCGGTCAGCCGGTGCTGCATTTTGTATTGCTGGATACCTCGGCCTCAACGCTGAAAAACAGCCTGTTTGCCAATGCTAAAGCAGCGATTATGGAAATTGCCGGGCAGGCCTACCGCTCCCGTGAACAACTAACGGTGTGGGGCTTTGGTAATCAGCAGGTCGAAAATTTTTTACCGCGCCGCCGTGCACCAAAAGCGTTGCGGCAATTGCTTGATACCATTCCTGCCGGGGGTAGTACGCCGTTGCGTGAAGGCTTGCAGCAGGCGGGCGATTATTTACGACAAATAGCTAAACAACATCCCGAGATGGCAATGCGTACCTATTTGATTACCGATGGTCGCAGTTCGCAGCAAGTTGCTGATTTACGCCTGCCGGGCGAATGCTTGCTGATCGATATCGAATCCTCACCAGTGAAACGCGGTCGTGGACAAGAATTGGCGCGCGAACTGGCAGCAGACTATTTTTCCTTGGCTCTCGCCCACTAGGCCTCATTGAAATGACTGATAAAAACGAAGCTCACAAAAAACGCGCCGCCTCACGCAAAGCGGTGATCGATGCGAAGATCGCCAAGTCTACGGAAGAACGTGGCGTGCTGATTTTGCTGAAAGGCCCTGGCAAAGGTAAAAGTAGTTCAGCCTTTGGCACTATGGCGCGTTCAGTTGGGCATGGTAAAAAATGCGCGGTGATTCAGTTCATCAAAGGGCGTTTGGAAACTGGCGAATACAAACTGTTCAAAGATCATCCTCAAATCGACTGGCACATTATGGGCCATGGCTTTACCTGGGAAACACAGGATCGGGAAAAGGATATAGAAGCCGCGCATCAGGCCTGGGCGCTGGCAGAAAAGCTTTTACAGGATGACAGCTACGACATGCTGGTGTTTGACGAGATGAGCTACATGTTCAAATACGGCTATCTGGATGTTGAGCCAGTTGTTAAGGCGTTGGAAAACCGTCCGCTCATGCAGAGTGTGATTATCACCGGGCGTACCATGGCGACGCCGTTGCAGGATGTTGCCGATACTATTAGTGTCATTCAGGACGAACGCCACGCTTTCCGATTAGGCGTAAAAGCGCAGGCAGGTATAGAATTCTAATGGTAAAAATGCACTTTCCCCGCGATTGCTGCGACAGCTCCGTACTCGAATCCTCATGTACTTTTGTACGCTGCGGTTCTCCGCGCGGTGCTTCCTTGCACTCACAGAAAAATTACGATTTTTAGAGATACCCTGATGAGCACTTCTCCTCAATCGGCAAAATGCCCCGCACTGTTTATTGCCGCGCCGTCTTCCGGGCAAGGTAAAACCACCGTCACCGCCGCCTTGGCGCGTTTATTTACCAGGCAGGGAAAAGACGTACGCGTGTTTAAAACCGGCCCCGATTACCTTGATCCGCAAATTCTGGCGCAAGCCTCCGGCAAGCATGTCGAGCAGCTGGATATTTGGATGGCGGGCGAAGCCTTCTGCCAACAAAAGTTTTATGAAGCAGCCTGCGAAGCTGACCTGATTCTGGTCGAGGGTGCAATGGGCTTGTTTGATGGCGAGCCGTCCAGTGCGGATCTTGCCTCACGATTCAATATTCCTGTTGCGCTGCTGATGGATGTAAAAGGCATGGCGCAAACAGCTGCAGCTATTGCTATTGGCTTGGCTAATTACCGTGATGACGTGAAGTTTGCCGGTTTGATTGCTAATAACTGCGGTACCGAGCGACACGCGCAGCTGATTATTGATTCTTTGCCCGATAGCTTGCCGTTGCTGAGTATTTTTCCTCGCGATGAAGCGGTTGCTTTGCCGGAGCGTCACCTGGGCCTGGTGCAGCCGTCCGAAGTCGGTAACGACTTGGATGTGCGCATTAATAAGGGTGCGGATCAATTAGTTGGAAACCCAATCGCCGAGTTGCCTGAGCCGGTCGAGTTTTTTGCGGTGACTGGTGCCGCAGCTGAAGTTAGCGCAGACCTTGCTGATATTAAAATCGCCGTTGCCAAAGATGCCGCGTTTACTTTTATTTATGATGCGAACCTGCGGTTTTTGCGCGAGTTAGGCGCAGAAGTAAGCTTCTTCTCACCATTAAGCGATAAAATCCTGCCAGAAGCCGATGCTTTATGGTTCCCCGGTGGTTATCCCGAATTACACGCACAAGAGTTGTCGAAAAATAGCAGCATGATTGCGTCTGTTCGCG